>Ga0080064_1000117_pt1 | contig 237832 bp, 245 predicted proteins | sample Subgrocontami54m_FD_69260 | JGI IMG/M metagenome (GOLD analysis project Ga0080064, IMG submission 69260) | Subsurface groundwater microbial communities from S. Glens Falls, New York, USA - GMW46 contaminated, 5.4 m (SPADES assembly) (version 2) ...
TCAAGGCCGTCCCGTCGGATGTGGGTTGGGGCCGGTTCGCGGGGGATGGGGGGATTCCCGGGTCATCTTCCACGGCACCGCCCGCCGGCCAGGCCGGAGCGGCACCGCGGCCCCCCGCCGTCGCCCCGGCGGGCCACATGCTGCAAGCGGGGACATTTCCGGCGCATCCACGGCGCGAGGGCGCCTGGAAGCGTTCCCAACAGCCGGGACGTTTCTGTTCGCCATCGCCCAGACGCCAGGCGAAGCAGAAACGTCCCGGGACGTGCTATACTAGCGACCTTTCGCTCACCGACGACAGATGAGGAGCTCATGGAACACAAAGGGTTTACGCTGTGGTTCACCGGCCTCTCGGGTGCTGGCAAGTCCACCCTGGCCAACCTGCTCGCCGCCGAGCTGCGCCGCCGCGGCATGAAGGTCGAGATCCTGGATGGCGATGAGGTCCGCACCAACCTCAGCAAGGGGTTGGGCTTCAGCAAGGAAGACCGCGACACCAACATCAAGCGGATCGGCTACGTGTGCAAGCTGTTGACCCGCAACGGGGTCGTGGCCATCAGCGCGGCCATTTCACCCTACCGCGAGATCCGCGACTTCAACCGCGAACAAGTCGGTCAGTTCGTCGAAGTGTACGTGGAGTGCTCCATCGAGAAGTTGACCGAGCGCGACGTGAAGGGCCTGTACAAGAAGGCCCTGGCCGGCGAAATCAAGAACTTCACCGGCATCTCTGACCCGTACGAAGCGCCTCTGAAGCCGGAGATCCTGGTCAACTCAGGCGCGGAAACCGTCGAACAGAGCCTGCAGTCGATCCTCACCTACCTGGAGAAGCACGGCTGGGTCCTCGCAGAGGCCCCGGCCGGTGCGAAGCATGCCGGAGCTCACGGCTGAGGCGCTGGCGCGCCTAAATTCGAAGTTCGAAACCGCCCATCCGACGGAGATCATCCGCTGGGCGGTGGAGACCTTCCGCCCTGCCGTCGCGCTGACCTCCTCCTTCGGCGCGGACAGCGCCGCGCTCCTGCACATGGCGGTGTCGGTGGACCCCCAGCTTGAAATCCGCACGGTGGACACCGGCGTCCTCTTCCCCGAGACGTACGAATTCATCGAGGCGCTGCGCAAGCGCCTGACGCTGAACCTCGTCGTCACCAAGAGCCGCCTCAACGTGAAGCCGTTCCTCACGCAGCACGCTGGCCAAGCCCCTGGCACGCCTGGCTTCTGCTGCGAGGAGTTCAAGGTGGAAGCCATGGAACGCGCGCTGACCGGCTTGAGGGGCTGGATGACCGGGCTGCAGCGCAGCGACGCCAAGACGCGGGCCGCCACCCCGATCGTGCAGAAGCTCTCCACCGGCATCATCAAGGTCGCGCCGATCGCGACATGGACCGCCAAGCAGGTGTACGACTACATGAGGCAGCACGACCTGCCGTTCCACCCGCTGTGGGCGCAGGGCTACGCCTCCATCGGATGCTGGCCCTGCACCCAGAAGCCGGTGGATCCCAATGATCCGCGCTCCGGCCGCTGGGCCGGGCAGGACAAGACCGAGTGCGGCATCCATGACATCGGCCGGCCGGACGCGAAGCCCAAGGGCCGGCCTCCCAAGGCCCCGCCCACACGTTGAATCCGCTTGCGCCGGCCTGGGGCCGGTGCTAGGGTGGAAATCAGCCCTGCGCTGTGCGTTAGGCTTGAGCAACGTGAGCCAACACGACGCTCCTGGGAACTCGGCTTCGGCCGGGGCGAGCAGACCTGGGACCACGCATGTGTGGGACGCCCGTTCCCGATCGAGAGAGTACCCACCTGTAGCCATGGGTTCACCGTGGCTGAGCCGACGGCAGTTGCGGGGCTTTTTATCTCCCCACAGGAGGCACTGATGGGCGCCCGGCGCACCATCCGTTCATCCCGACCCACCGCATCGTCTGCCCCGGATTTGTTTGCGCCGTCGCGACCGGTCCAGGCCGCCGTGCCGATCCCGCTGGCGGTCCGCATGCGTCCGCGCACGCTGGAGGAGTACGCCGGCCAAGAGCACATTGTTGGCCCTGGCCAGCTGCTCCGCCGCGCCATCGAGGCTGACCGCATCACGTCCGCGATCTTGTACGGCCCACCCGGCACCGGCAAGACCGCGCTGGCGCACATTATCGCCGGCGCCACCAAAGCCCACGTCGAGTCGCTGAATGCCACCTCGGCCGGGGTCGCCGAACTGCGCGAGGCGATTCTGCGCGCGAAAGAGCGCGCCCGCGTCAACGGCACGCGCACCATCCTCTTCATCGACGAAATCCACCGGTTCAACAAGGCGCAGCAGGACGTGCTCATGCCGGATATTGAGCAGGGCAATCCGATCCTCATCGGCGCGACGACCTTTAATCCCTTCTTCGCGTTGGCCCCGGCGCTGCTGTCCCGCTCCATCGTGTGCGAGTTCAAGCCGTTGGCTGAGGCCGACATCCTGGTCTTGCTGAAGCGCGCGCTGGCAGACCCGGAGCGCGGGCTGGGGGCCCTGCAGGCCTGCGCCGACGAGGCAGCATTGCGCCATCTCGCCACCGTTTCCGACGGGGACGCGCGGCGGGCGTTGAACGCGCTGGAGGTGGCGGCGCTGACGACGACGAAGACCAACGGGGCCGTGCATATCACCTTGAAGGACGTGGAATCGTCCATCCAGAAGAAAGCGGTCGTGTACGACCAGGCCGGCGACCAACACTACGACACGATTTCCGCGTTCATCAAGTCCATGCGCGGCTCAGACCCGAACGCCACCCTGTATTGGCTCGCCAAAATGGTGTACGCCGGGGAAGATCCGCGGTTCATTGCCCGGCGGATCGTGATCTGCGCCTCGGAGGACGTGGGCAACGCAGACCCGCAGGCGCTCCTCGTGGCGGCCGCCGCGTTGCAGGCGGCCGAGTTCGTCGGGCTGCCGGAGTGCCGCATTCCGCTCGCCCAGGCCGCGGTGTACATTGCATGCGCGCCCAAGTCCAACGCCGCGTACATGGGGCTGGAGAAGGCGACGGCCGACATCAAGGCCGGCCGGACGCTGCAGGTGCCGACGCACTTAAAAGACGCCAGCTACAAAGGGGCGGAGCAGCTCGGCCATGGGGCCGGATACCAGTACGCGCACAATTTCCCCGGTCACCACGTCGAACAGGAGTACGTGCCCACGAGTACCGTGTATTACGAGCCGACCGAGCTTGGCTTTGAACAGACGATCAGGCAACGGCTTGAGCAACTGAAGTCCCGCGCCAGCCGGAGAGCCGATAAGACTACTAAATAAGTCATATATATAGGGACTTTTCGCTTTTATTATTGACACAATTAGTCATAAATGACAAACTTGGTGACGCCTCGCCACCCGGCGGGGCGTTTCGCGTAGAAGCTGGCGCAACCCTAGGATGGTGTCATGACGATCGCTGCACACGGTGGAACGCTCATCAACCGGATCGTGGAAGGCAAAGAGCGCGAAACGCTGCTGGCCAAGGCGCCGAGCCTGCCGTCGGTTGAGGTGGACGCGTTCGCCCTCTCGGACATCGAGATGATCGCCATCGGCGGCTTCAGCCCGCTGCAAGGCTTTATGGCGCGCAGGGACTATGACCGGGTCGTGGCCGAGCGCCGGCTGGCGAACGGGATTGTGTGGTCCATCCCGGTGACGCTGGCGGTGACGGCTGAGCAGGCCAAGGGCCTGAAGGGCGATATCGCCCTGAAGAGCGGCGGCCAGGTGGTCGCCATCCTGCACCTGGAAGAGGCGTGGCGCCCGGAGAAGACCGTCGAAGCCCAGCAGGTCTTCAAAACGGCCGATGCCAGCCACCCTGGTGTGGCGCGGCTGCAAGCGATCGGCGACACATACCTGGGTGGCAAGATCAGCGTCGTGAACCGGCCCAAGGCCTCGACCTTCCTGCCCTACCGGCTGGATCCGGCCGACACCCGCCGGCTCTTCACAGAGCGCGGCTGGAAGCGCATCGTGGCGTTCCAGACCCGCAACCCGATCCACCGGGCGCATGAGTACATCCAGAAATCAGCGTTGGAGATCTGCGACGGGCTGTTGCTGCACCCGATCGTGGGCGAGACGAAGGGCGATGACATCTCGGCCGCGGTGCGCATGCAGAGCTACGAGGTGCTGCTCGCGAACTACTTCCCGAAGGACCGAGTCATCCTGGCGGTCAACCCGTCGTCCATGCGCTACGCCGGCCCGCGCGAGGCGATCTTCCACGCGCTGATCCGCAAAAACTACGGCTGCACGCACTTCATCGTCGGGCGCGACCACGCCGGGGTGGGGAAGTTCTACGGCACGTACGATGCGCAGAAGGCGTTCGAGGATTTTGCGCCGGAGGAGATCGGCATCACGCCGCTGAATTTCGAGAACACCGCCTACTGCACCGCGTGCCTCGGGATGGTGTCGTCCAAGACATGCCCGCACCCGGCGGAGAAGTACGTCAGCTTAAGCGGCACCAAGGTGCGCGAACTGCTGCTCGCCGGCACGCCGCCGCCGCCCGAGGTCTCGCGGCCCGAGGTCGCGGCGGTCCTGATCGAGGCGATGCGCCCGGCGGGTTCACGGGTGAACCAGTTCGCGGGTTAGCGGATTATCGAGGAACAACCGGCAAACCGGCACACAGAAGGCGCGATGCAGGTTCAGCTCGAGCACGTCTCCAAATCGTTCCGCCATAATGGCCGCCCCCTCGAGGTACTCCACGACGTCAGCTTGACGGTGGAGGACGGGGAGTTCGTGTGTTTGCTGGGGCCTTCGGGCTGCGGCAAAAGCACGATCATCAACCTGATCGCCGGGTTGGATCGCGCAGACACCGGCCAAATCACCGTGGGCGGCACGCCGGTGACCGGGCCGGACCCAAGCCGCGTCGTGGTATTCCAGGAGGCCGCGCTGTTTCCGTGGTTGTCGGTCCTCGGCAACGTGGAGTTCGGCCTGCGCGTGGCCGGGGTGCCGGCGGTGAAGCGCCGGGCGCGGGCGCTGGAGTACCTCAAGCTCGTGCATCTCTCGAAATTCGTGCACGCGTATCCGCACCAGCTCTCCGGCGGGATGAAGCAGCGGGTCGCCATCGCCCGGGCGCTAGTGCTGCAGCCGGCGATCCTCTTGCTGGATGAGCCGTTTGCCGCGCTGGATGCGCAGACGCGCGCGGTGCTGCAGAACGAATTGCTCGAAATCTGGCAGTTGGCGAGGCCCACGATCCTGTTCGTGACCCACAACGTCCGCGAGGCGACTGGCCTTGCCGACCGCGTGTACGTGATCTCTTCGCGGCCCGGGTGCATCCGCGATGCGCGGGCGATCGAGGTGCCGCGTCCCCGGCATGCCGAGGACCCTCTCCTGCAGGCGCACCAGCACAAGATCCTGGGCATCCTTGGGGAAGAGGTCGAGAAGGTGTTCCGGGAAGAGCTGGGCGAGACGGTGCACTATCCGGAAGCGCAGCATGACGCGCCGTCCGATCATGCCAAAGGCATGCACATCTGATGGGAAGGCTCTGGCGCGTGTTGTTTCCGAAAGGCTACAGTTTTCTCCGGCCCGAGGCGGTCGCCCTCTTCGTGGCGCTGTGGGAGCTGGGGGCATGGTGCTCCCCCGCCTGGCCGTCGTTGCTGCGGCAGGTGCTGCCAATCCTCTGGGGTGATTTCCAGGATCCGCAGTTCATGCAGGCGCTCGCCGGCAGCGCCCGGCGGATGCTCATCGGCTACAGCCTCGTGATGCTCGTCGGCGTGGGCGGCGGCATCATCCTGGGACGCCTGCCGCTGGTGGATCAGCTCCTCGGGAGCTTTGCCGTGGCGGTGCACGCGATCCCGGGTGCCGCCTGGGTGCCGCTGTCGGTGATGTGGTTCGGCATGACGGAGCAGGCGGTCATTTTCACCATCATCCTCGGCGCGGCCGGGATCGTGATCGTGGAGACCGACACCGGTATCCGCGAGGTGCCGCCGTTGATCCAGCGCGCTGCGCGCACCATGGGCGCGCGCGGAGTGAATTACTTTTGGCTTGTGGTCGTGCCGGCGGCCATTCCGAAGATTGTCGGGGGGTTGCGCCTGGCGTGGGCGTTCGGATGGCGCGCGCTGATGGCCGGGGAGCTGTTGACCTCGGTCAACGGGCTGGGGCAGCGCCTGAACCAGGTCGCGAAAGCCCAACGGCTGGATCAGTTGCTGGCCTTGATGCTGCTCATCGCGGCGGTGGGCATCCTCGTGGACGGCCTGCTGTTCAAGCGACTGGAGCACGAGGTGCGCGTGCGGTGGGGTCTTGTGTGAGATGCTGACGATCTCCCAAACGCTGCAGGAAGAGGTCATCACGCACTGCCGCGGCCGGTACCCCAAGGAAGCGTGCGGGCTGTTGGCGGCGGAGCGCGCGGACGGGCCCATCGTGCAGGTGTACCCGATGCGCAACGTTGAGGACAGCCCGATCGGGTACAGCCTGGATCCGAAGGAGCAGCTCCACGTTGAGAAGCAGATGCGGCAGGCCGGACAGCGGATGGCCGGGATCTTCCATTCGCATACCGCCAGCGCGGCGTATCCCTCGTCGGTGGACGTCGGGCTAGCACTCTCGCCAGATCTCTCGTACGTCGTGGTCTCCCTGAAGGACCAGGCACGCCCGGCATTCAAGAGCTACCGGATCGATGGAACGCAGATCACCGAAGAAGCGGTTATACTGTCAGGGCGATCGTCGGCGACGGTGGACGTGCGCGACATGGTGTGCGCGCAAGCCCTGGCGGTGACCGCCAAGGCGCTGGCAGGCCTGCCCGTCGGCACCCCGGCCGCTGTTCTGTACAACGCCGATGATGTCCGGCGCGACCTGCTGGCTTGGGCCGGCGACCGGGGGTACCGGGTCGACGAGCGCGCGGGCGCGCTGCACTTGACGAAACGCGGATGACGAGCCCGACGAAACCCAAGACCGTCGGGACCATTCTTGAGCAGATCGGCAACACGCCGCTGGTGCGGTTGGTGCGCATCGCCGATCCGCGCGGGGCCACCATCCTCGCCAAGCTGGAGTCGTTCAATCCCGGCGGCAGCGTCAAGGACCGCATCTGCCTCGCCATGATCGAGGATGCCGAGGCGCGCGGGCTGCTGAAGCCGGGCGCCACGGTCGTGGAGCCGACGAGCGGCAACACCGGCATCGGCCTGGCCATGATCTGCGCGGTCAAAGGCTACCGGATCATTTTGACGATGCCGGAGACGATGAGTGCGGAGCGCATCCAGATCCTCAAGAGCTACGGCGCCGAGGTCGTGCTGACGCCGGCCAAAGAAGGCATGATCGGGGCGGTCAAGCGCGCCGAGGAGATCACTCGGCAGCTCCCCGGGGCGTTCGTGCCGCAGCAGTTCAAGAACCCGGCCAACCCTGAGGCGCACCGGCGCACGACGGCGCAGGAGATCCTCCGCGCGACGGATGGCGAGGTGGACGCGTTCGTGGCGGGGGTTGGCACCGGCGGCACCATCACCGGCGTCGGAGAAATGCTCAAGAAACGCAACCCGCAGGTGAAAATCGTGGCGGTGGAGCCGAAGAACTCGCCGGTGCTTTCGGGCGGCGCGCCTGGCCCGCACATGATCCAGGGCATCGGCGCCGGGTTCGTGCCGGAGGTGTTGAACCGATCCGTCATTGATGAGATCATACCGGTGGCCGAAGAAGACGCGCACGCGTGCTCGGCCCGCCTCGCCAAGGAAGAAGGCCTGTTCGTCGGCATCTCGGCGGGCGCGGCCTGCTGGGCCGCCCTCAAGGTGGCGCAGGCGCTGGGACCAGGCAAGACCGTCGTGACGGTGTTTCCGGACACCGGGGAACGGTATCTGAGCATTCAACCCTACTTCGCGAGCTAAGCGCATGGACCAAAAACTGGCCGTCGAACACACGCTGGACGTGCGCGGGAAGGAACGGGGGGACGCCTTCCGCGCCGCGCGCGAGCAGCTGGCCGAGATGGCCGAGGAGCACATCCTTGAGCTGTTCATCGACGACGGGGAGGCGCTGCGCACGATCCCCTTCGCGCTGCGCGCCGACGGCCACGAGATCCTCGTGAGCGAGCCGGCGCAACGAGGGGTGCGGTTACTCGTGCGAAAACGTTCACTCATTCCATGAGCCACATGCTGGGTCTGAAGTGCCGCGAGTGCGGCCGCCTCTATCCGAAGGACGTGGTCTTCGTCTGCGAGTACTGCTTCGGCAGCGTTGAGGTGGACTATGATTACGACGCCATCCGGCGGGTGCTGACGCGCGAGACGATCGCCGCCCGTGCCAAGTCGCTGTGGCGGTATCGCGAGCTGCTGCCGATCGACGGCGACCCGGTCGTCGGACTCCACTCCGGCTTCACGCCGCTGTTCCGGGCGGAGCGCTTGGCGGACGCGCTCGGGGTCGAGGAGCTGTATATCAAGGACGACTCGGTCTCACATCCGACGCTGTCCTTTAAAGACCGGGTGGTCTCCGTCGCGCTATCGCGGGCGCGTGAGCTCGGCTTCGACACCGTGGCGTGCGCCTCCACCGGCAACCTGGCCAACTCGGTCGCCGCGCTCGGCGCGCACGCCGGCTTCAAGCGCTACATCTTCATCCCGGCCGACCTGGAGATGGGCAAAGTTATCGCCGCGCTCATCTACAAGCCGACGCTCATCAAAGTGGAGGGCACGTACGACGAGGTCAACCGGTTGTGCGCCGAGATCGGGGCCAAGTACCCGTGGGCGTTCGTGAACATCAACATCCGCCCGTACTATGCCGAAGGCTCGAAGACGTACGGCTACGAGGTCGCCGAGCAGCTGGGCTGGCGCGCGCCGCAGCACATCGTGGTGCCGGCCGCCGGCGGCTCGCTCATCACGAAGATCAACAAGGCGTTCAAGGAATTCAAGATGCTCGGCCTGATCCCGGAGGAGCCGCACACCAAGCTGTACTGCGCGCAGGCCGCCGGCTGCGGGCCCATCGTGAACACGATCAAGGCGCGGTCCGAGATCGTCAAGCCGGTCAAGCCCAACACGATCGCCAAGTCGCTGGCCATCGGCAACCCGGCCGACGGGTACTACGCCACGAAAGCGGTGCTCGACTCGGGCGGCTGGGCCGAGCACGCCACCGACGATGAAATTATCGAGGCCATGAAGCTGCTGGCGGAGACCGAAGGCGTCTTTACCGAGACCGCCGGCGGCGTGACGCTGGCGGCGGCGAAGAAGCTGATCGAGGCCGGCACCATCCCGCGCAACGAATCGATCGTCGTGTGCATCACCGGCAACGGGCTCAAGACCCAAGAACCGTTGGCCGGGCGGCTGGGCGAAGCGGCCAGGATCAAGCCGACGCTCGCCTCGTTCGAAGCCGAGCTGGCCACCCAGCTCGCCAGCGAACCGACCCGTCACCGGTAGTCAGAGGAGGCTCGATGGCCATCACCGTCAGGATCCCCACGCCCCTGCAGCGATTGACGCAAGGCCAGGCGGCCGTGCAGTGTCAGGGGACGACCGTGGTCGAGCTGCTGAACGACCTTGAGACGCGCTATCCCGGCATCAAGGAGCGCATCTGCGATTCGCAAGGGAAGCTCCGGCGGTTCGTGAACGTGTTCGTGAATGAAGAGGACATCCGGTTTCTGCAAGGCGACACGACCGCGGTCAAGGACGGCGACGACGTGTCGATCATTCCGGCGATCGCAGGAGGCAATTGATGGCCCGCAAGCAAGTCACCCTCATCTTCCCCCAGCACCTGATCAAGGAGCCGGTCATCTACATGATGGCCAAGGAGCACGACGTCGTGCCCAACATCCGCCGCGCGCGCGTGACGGAGCAGGTGGGCGAAGTGACGCTTGAGCTGGAAGGCTCCGACGAGCAGCTCAAGCGCGCCGTCGCCTTTCTTGAAAAGAAGGGTGTGAAGGTCGAGCCGGTCGTCGGCGACGTCGTCAGCGGTTAAGCCTTCGCGCATGACCGGCACGACGCCCGCGGCCCGCCCCACGTCCCGCGCCGCGTTTTACCGGGACTGGGGCCTGCTCACCGCCGCCCTCGCGCTATGCGGGCGCTGGATCACCCTCCACGCACAGGGGACCGAGCACCTGAGCGTGATCGCGGAGACGGTCTGGCCCGGCCTGGCCATCCTGGGCGCGGCGGCGCTGCTCTCCTGGGCCGCGGAGCTGGCACAGCTCGAGATCAGCCAAGCGCTGGCGCTGGCGTTCCTCGCCCTCGTGGCGGTCCTCCCTGAATACGCGGTCGACATGTACCTGGCGTGGACCGCGGCCAAAGACCCCACGTACACCGCCTACGCGATGGCCAACATGACCGGGGCGAACCGGCTGCTCATCGGCATGGGCTGGTCCACGGTGCTGTTCGCCTTCTGGCTGCGCACCCGCACGCGCGAGATCGCGGTGAAGCCGGCGCAGCGGCTGGAGCTGCTGACGCTGCTCGTGGCGACCGTGTATGCGTTCGCCATCCCGCTCAAGCGCACGGTGTCCGTCGTCGACACCGTGTTCTTCCTCGCCCTGTTCCTGTGGTACATCCGCAAGGCCAGCCAAGGCCACGTGGAAGAGCCGGGGCTTGCCGGGCCGGCGGAGCGGCTCGCCGTGTTGCCGCGCACCTGGCGCCGGGTGGTGACGGTCGCACTGTTTGTGCTGCCGGCGTACACGATTTTCATCTCCGCAGAGCCGTTCGCCGACGGGCTGCTCAAGAGCGCTCGGCACCTCGGAGTGGATGAGTTCATCCTGATCCAGTGGCTGGCACCGCTGGCGTCTGAGTCACCGGAATTCATCCTCGCCATCATCTTCGCCCTGCGCGGCAACCCCACCGCCGGGCTGGGCACGCTCATCTCCTCGAAGGTGAACCAGTGGACGCTGCTGGTGGGACTGCTGCCGCTCGTGTATGCTGTCTCCGGCGGCCACTTGGAGCCGATGCACCTGGACGCCCGCCAAGTGGAAGAGCTGTTTTTGACTGCGGCGCAATCGGTCTTGGCGCTGACCGTGCTCGCCAACCTGTCCTTCGGGTTGGGCGAAGCCGCGCTGCTCCTCGCGTTATTCTTGACCCAGTTCATTTTTCCATCGCCCGAAGTCCGGATGTGGCTGGCGTGGGGCTACCTTGCCTTGGCCGCGGCGTTTCTGTTCAGCCGGAACCATCGCCGCGCGCTGGCCGCGTTGGTGCGCGAGGGGTGGAAGTAGCCGCCATTGCGGACGCCGGCAACGGCGGTATAATACTCTGTTGTGAGACGTCCGACCTGTGGTGACGGAGACGTATCGCATGGCACGCAAGGCATCCCCATCCCGGCAGAAGGCGCGAAGCTCATCAGCCCCAGCGTCCTCCCGTGCCGCCTCCGCCCGCTCGAAGCCGCCCGCGCGTAAGCGTCGCAAGCTCCCGTCACTCGCTGCACCGGTGGCCGCGCTCCGCAAGCGGCTGGCTCGCAAGAAAGCGCCCGCAGCGCCCAAGGCGCCTGTGTCCAAAGCCCCTGCGCCGGTCGCCGCACCCGTCAAGAGTCGGCCGCGCGTCGTCGGGCCCTCCCGCGTGCCGGCGCAGCGCAGTCCGCGACCGCCCGCCCCGGCTCTGATGACCGGCGGGCCGGGGAGGACGCGGCAACAAGCGGCCGAGGGAGTTCCGAAGCGCATCAGCGCGGAGGGACGCCAGCCGGTTCCATCCACCGTCGAGTCGTCCATTCGGACGCAGGAAGAGCAGTTCCAGCTGCCCAGTGGCTATGGCGACCACAAGGTGGTCCTGATGGTCCGCGATCCATGGTGGATCTTCGCCTACTGGGAAATCGATCCGCAGCGCGAGCGCGCCGCGCGCATTCAGCTGCGTCCGGACGAGGTCCCGGGCATGGAGAGCGTGCTGCGGGTGTACAACGTGACCGGCACCCGCTACCCTGACGAGCCGGCCAACAGCTACTTCGACATCAGCCTCTCCGGCTTGGCCACGAACTGGTACATCCACACCAACGCGCCGAACGCCTCGTTCATCGTCGAGCTGGGGCTGCGCACGGCGCAAGGGCGGTTTATCATGCTGGTGCGCTCCAACCGCGTGGAGACGCCTCCGGATGGCCCCTCCAGCGTGATCGACGATCAATGGAGCGTCAGCGACGAAGTCTTCACCCAGCTCTTCCAGGGCCCGCTGACGCCTGGCGCCAGCCCGAGCACCGGCTGGGCCAAGCTCATCGACCACTTCAGCTCCTCGACCCGGTCTTCCGCGGCCATGACGGCGGTGAATCGCCCGCCGGCGATGCACGGCTTATGGGTCCGGGCCGACACCGACCTCGTGGTGTACGGCCGCACCGAGCCGAAGGCCTCTCTGACGATCGACGGCCAAGCGGTACCGGTGCGCGCTGACGGCTCCTTCAGTTACCGGGCCGCGCTGCCGGACGGCGCGCGGACGATCACGATCACGGTCGCGTCCCCGGACGGCCGGCAGGCCCACACCGTGACCCCGGTCATTTCCCTGCAGCGCAGTACGGCGCCCGACGGCGCCCCACGGCCGGTCCAGGCTGTTGACGATCCGTACATCGGATGACCGCGGCCCCATGAGTGGCGCCCAAGGCTATCTCGCGCTGGTGCTGCACGCGCACCTGCCGTTCATCCGCCACCCTGAGCACGAATCCTTCCTGGAAGAGCGCTGGCTGTACGAGGCGCTGACCGAGACGTATCTGCCGCTCTTGGAGCGGTTCGAGCGGTTGGCTGATGAGCGCATCCCGTTCCGCATCACAATGTCCTTCACGCCCACGCTGCTCGCCATGCTGGGCGATGCGCTGCTGCAGCAGCGCTACGTGCGGCACCTCGAACAGCTCATCGAGCTCTCCGAGAAAGAGATCGATCGGACCCAGTGGCAGCCGGCGTTCAACCGGCTGGCGCGGTTCTACCACCACCGGCTGACGCAAGCGCGTCGCCGCTACGTCGACCAGTACGGGCGCAACATCATCGGCGCCTTCCGCGCCCTGGCCGACCGGGGCGTGCTCGAGCCGATGGCGTCCGCGGCCACGCACGGCTACCTGCCGCTGATGGACGTGGTCCCGGCCGCGGCCCGCGCCCAGGTGCGCCTCGGCGTGCAGGCCTTTGAGCAGGCCTTCGGCCGCCGCCCGGCAGGGTTCTGGCTGCCGGAGTGCGGCTACCACCCGGGGCACGATGCGTGGCTGAAAGAGCAGGGGATCCGGTTCTTCATCACCGATGCCCACGGCGTGCTGTTCGGCACGCCGCGTCCGAAGTACGGGGTCTTCGCGCCGGCCATCTGCCCCAGCGGGACCGCGGCGTTCGGCCGCGATCTGGAATCCTCGAAGAGCGTCTGGAGCTCTGAGGAAGGCTATCCCGGCGACTACTGGTACCGCGAGTTCTACCGCGACATCGGGCATGATTTGGATTACGAGTACGTCCAGCCGTACCTCAACGGCGATGGCGCGCGGATCAACACCGGCCTGAAGTACTACCGCATCACCGGAGGCACGAACGACAAGCAACCCTATGATCCGGACCGTGCCCTGGAGCAGGCCGCCGAGCACGCCGGCAACTTTCTGTTCAACCGCGAGCAGCAGATCAAGCACCTGCGCACGGTCATGGACCGTCCTCCGATCATCCTGAGCCCGTACGACGCCGAGCTGATCGGCCACTGGTGGTTCGAAGGCACCGACTGGCTGGAGCTGCTGATCCGCAAGGCGCACGACCAGTCGACGCTCGCGCTGATCAGCCCGGCTGATTACCTGGACCGGCACCCGGTCAACCAGCGGCTGCAGCCCTCGCTCTCGAGTTGGGGGCACAACGGCTACAGCGAGGTGTGGCTCAACGGAGCCAACGATTGGGCGTACCGGCACCTGCACAAGATGGCGGAGCGGATGACCGAATCGGCGGACGAGCACCCGAACGCGGCCGGGCAGCGCCGCCGCATCCTCAACCAGATGGCACGCGAGCTGGTCCTCGCGCAGTCGTCCGACTGGGCCTTCATCCTCAAGACCGGGACGCATACCAACTACGCCTACCAGCGGCTGCACGATCACATCGCGCGGTTCTCGCTGCTGCATGACGGCTTGCGCCAGGGGGGCGTGGCAGAGGCGTGGCTGCATGACGTGGAAACGAAAGACAGCCTCCTCCCATTCCTCGACTACCGCGTCTATGCGACGCGGCCCTAACCGCCCAGCCTCCTCGCGGCTGCGCGTGCTCAGCTTGGCGTCCGAAGCCGAGCCGTTTGCGAAAACCGGGGGGCTGGGCGACGTGGTCGGTGCGCTCGCCACGGCCGTCGCCCGATTGGGCCACGACGTCCGCGTGGTCCTGCCGCTGTACCGCTCAGTGCCGCGCGCCGGCCTGAAGCCGTCCGCTCCCCTGACGCTGACGCTCGGCGCTGAACGTCTCCCCGCGAAGACGTGGACGGCCATGATCCCCGGCGGCACGGCTGAGGCCGTGTTCGTCGACGTGCCCAGCCTCTTCGACCGGGACGGGCTGTACCAGGCCGGCGGCCGCGACCACCCGGATAACCTCCGCCGTTTCAGCGCGCTGTGCCACGCCGGGCTGCAGCTGGCCACCGCCTGGCGCGCCGATGTGCTGCATGCCCACGACTGGCAGGCGGCGCTGGCGTGTGCGCTGGTGCGTTGGGCCCCGCCCGGCAGCGTCCGTCCCGCCACCGTATTCACCATCCACAACTTCGCGTACCAGGGTGTCTTTCCATTGTCCCAGTGGCCACTGACCGGGCTGCCGCCGGAGGCGTGGTCTGTGGACGGTCTCGAGTTCTACGGGCAGGTCAACTGCCTGAAGGGGGGACTGCGCACCGCGGACCGGCTTACGACCGTCAGTCCCACCTATGCCCGCGAGATCCAGACGCCGGCGTTCGGCTGCGGGCTGGACGGGGTGCTGCGGCCGCGCGCTGAAGCGCTGGAGGGCATCCTCAACGGCATTGACACCGAGATCTGGGACCCGGCCGTCGATCCGAAGCTGCCGGCGCATTACGATGCGTCGCGGCTATCCGGCAAGGCGACGTGCACACACGCGCTGCGCGAAGAGCTCGGCCTGCCGGTGCGCCTGGCCCGCGGCAGGGCAGGCGAACCGCTTCTGATCGGCATGGTGCAGCGGCTGGTCGAGCAGAAAGGCACCCGACTCTTTCTTGACGCGCTGGAGGCGCTCATGCGCCTGCCGGTGCAGATCGCGCTGCTCGGCACCGGCGATGCGGCGTACCATCACGCGCTACAGCGCGTCTCGGCCCGCTGGCCGGACCGCCTGCAGGCGCGCGTGGCCTTCGACGACGGGCTTGCGCACCGCATCACGGCCGGCGCGCACGCGTTCCTCATGCCGTCCCAGTTCGAGCCATGCGGCCTGAACCAGATGTACAGCATGCGCTATGGCACTGTCCCCATCGTGCGCAAGGTCGGCGGCCTGGCGGACACCGTTATCGATGACGCCGACGGCAAGGACGCCACCGGGTTCGTGTTCGGGCCGTACACGCCAGCCGCGCTCCTCGGCGCGGTGCAGCGCACCCTGGCCTGCCGCTCCAAGGACCCTGGCCGGTGGCGCGCCTTGATGCGCGCCGGCCTGCGACGAGATTTTTCTTGGAACGCCTCTGCGGCCCGGTACGTGGGCGTGTACCGTGCCGCCCTGAAGGCCTGTGGATGATCCCCCCACCTTTTCGGCATATGCCCCCCTTCGGGGGGCGTCTGCCGACCTCCGGTCGGCAGACCTGCGCTGCGTGTCACGCAGCGCAGCTGTTCGAAGAGGTGGGGGGATGATCGCCACGGTCACGCTCAATCCGTCGCTGGATGAATGGGTCATGCTGCCGAGGCTCATCGTCAGGGGCTTGAATCGGTGCGGCCCGATCTCCCGCTACGCGGCCGGGAAAGGGATCAACGTCTCCCGTGTGGTCCGTGAGCTGCGCGGCCGGACGATCGCGTTCGGCCTGGCCGGCGGGGATGACGGCGCGATCCTGCGGCGCAGCCTGACGCGACTGCGCGTGCCACATCACTTGGTCCACGTGCCAGGCGCGACCCGCAACAACTACAAGATCATCACCAAGCATCCACGCGGCGTGACGGAGATCAACCCGGCCGGCCCGCCGGCGTCGGCGCGCGCGCTGCGCCAGGTCTTGGCAGACGTGCGCACGCTGCGTCCGCGCCCGGCCGTCATCACGCTCTGCGGCAGCCTGCCCTCCCAGGCCCCGGCGACCGTATACCGCGACTGGGTTCGTGCGCTGCAGCGCGTCGGCACGCCGGTCCTCTTAGACGCCTCCGGCTCAGCGCTGCGGCACGGGCTCTCGGCGCGTCCCTGGGCGATCAAGCCGAACCTTGAGGAAGCCGGGGAGGTGTTGGGTCGGCCGCTGCGGCGCTGGCAGGACCGGATCGAGGCGGTCCGCGCGTTGCGCTCGCGCAGCATTCGCGTCGTGATGCTCTCGATGGGCCGGGAGGGTGCTCTATGCTCGGCCGACGGGTTGGAGGGTGTCTGGCACGCGGTCGCGCCGCCGGTGCGCGTCGTCTCTGCGGTCGGCGCCGGGGACTCCTCGGTGGCTGGCCTGCTCATGGGCTGGCTGCGCTGCGGAGACTGGCGTGAAGGTTTTCGCCTCGCGATGGCGTGCGGTACTGCGTGCGCGTTGACGCCTGGGACCGAGCTGTGTCACCGAAAAGATGTGCTGCGATTGCTGCCGCGGGTGTGCCTGCGGAAGGTGGGGTAATGCGGGCGCACCGCGGATTTGTGCTCGACGCGATGCTGCTCGTGGCTTGGGCCGCCGCGATCGGCGGGCTGTGGCTGCACGAGCGCGGTCTGCTCGGCCACGGCGTCGTGAACCCGGTGACGCTGTTGCGCGCCGGGTTGTCGGTCGAGGACAACGAGCAGTGGTTCGGTGTGTACTATCAGGATCAACAGATCGGCTACGCGCATTCCCTGGTGATCCCCACCGAACTGAACGGCATGCCCGGGGTGCAGCTCGTGGACCAGGGGGAGATGGCGTTCACCTTGCTGGGCCAGCCGCAGATCATCCAAGTGCGCGCGAACGGGTTCATCGACGCGGACTGGCGGCTGCAACGCTTCACCGCCGGGCTGCAATCGGGCGACTACACGCTGCAATGGTCTGGGAAACGCGTGGGCGAGACGCTGCACATCCGTATGGCCTCAGGGCAAGGCAGCGCTGACAGCCAGCTCTACGATCCCACCGGCAGCGCGTTTCCGGCCGGCCTGGTCTCGTGGACCGCGTTCCACCACCTCAAAGAAGGGCAGTGGGGCAAATTCACCCTGCTGAACCCCCTGGCGGTGCGGCCGGACGAGGCGTTCTTTTACGTGCGCCGGAGCGAGCTAGTGGATGGACAGCGCGCGCTTGTCGTGGAAACCGAGTTCCGCGGACTGACGACCACGACGTGGGTGACGCCTGAGGGCGAGGTGCTGCGCGAATCCTCGCCGCTGGGCTGGGAGCTCCGGCGCATCTCGCGCGAGCAAGCGATCCACACGAAGCTGGACGCGCCGGCCGTGGACCTGTTGACGACAACTGCGGTGCCGCTGGTGGCTCCGCTACCGCTACCAGAGGCGCGCGCACATATGGTCTGGCTCATCGAGGGCATCCGGTGCGCCGACGTGCCCACGACCGGCGCGCAACGGCCGTGGCCCGAGGCGACGCTGCGCCTGTCCCAGACGCCCAAGGATCCCTCGTGCGTGGTCGCGTTGGATGCGCCGGCACTCACGGCCGAACCGGCCGGGGCGGCGTTGGCTGCGCCGCATCGCCGGTACCTCGAGCCAAGCTTCACCGTGCAGTCCGATGACCCGCGCATCGCTGCGCAGGCGCATGCGGTCATCGGGGATGCCACGGACCCGTGGGCCCAGGCCCAGGCGCTGAACCGGTGGGTCTACCACGCGCTGTCGAAGCGCCTCACCGTTGGGCTGCCGACCGCGCTGGATGTGCTCGTCACGAAGGCCGGCGACTGCCACGAGCATACCGTGCTGTTCGCCGCGCTTGCCCGCAGCCGGCACATACCAACCCGATTGCTCGCCGGCATCGTCGCGTATGAGGGCCGTCTGTTCTACCATGCGTGGCCCGAGGTGTGGATCAGCGGCCGGTGGATGCCGCTGGATCCGACGCTGGGGCAGCCGGTTGCGGACACGACGCATCTGGCATTAGTCGAAGCGGAAAACGAGCAATTGGTTTCGCTGGCGCAATGGATCGGGCGGTTGAGCGTCCGCCCATTGACCTCGGAGGAGTACGCCGCGCATGGCCCCTGACGTGATGATCCGCGCCGACGGCCTGCGAAAGCTCTACGGCCACGTCGTCGCATTGGAAGAGTTTTCATTGTCCGTGCCGCGCGGGGAGATCCTGGCCCTCGTGGGGCATAACGGCGCCGGCAAGACCACGGCGCTGCGGTTGCTGGTGGGCCTGTTGCGGCCGACCGTCGGCCGGGTGGCGATCGGCGGCCACGATGTGCAGCAGGAGCCGCTGGCTGTGAAGCGCATCACCGCGTTCCTGCCGGACCAGCCATTCCTGTACGAGCAGCTCACCGTTGCGGAAACGATCGGGTTCATCGGCGGCATCTACGCGTTGCCGGAAGCCAGGCTGCGGGCCGCTGCCGAGGAATTGCTGGCACTCTTCGAGTTGCGCCCGGTCCTCGGCCGCCGCGTCGGCCAGCTTTCCTACGGCATGCGCAGCCGGCTGGCCCTGTTGATCTCACTCCTGCACGAGCCGCACGTGCTGATCATGGATGAGCCGTTCTTCGGGCTGGATCCCCGGTCGCTGCGGGTGATCAAGACCTTTCTCACCGAGCGGGCGCGCCTCGGCATGACCATCCTGCTGTCAACGCACCAGCTCGGCGTCGTGGAAGACGTGGCGCATCGGGTCGCGGTCATCGGACAGGGACGGCTGCTGGCGTGCGGGACGCTGGCAGAGCTGCGCCGGACGCATGGCGAGGGCCATCTTGAAGAACTCTTCTTCCACATCACCGGCTGAACCGGTCTGGCCGCGCGTACCACGCGGCGGCGTGCGACTGTTGACATGGGTCCGCCTGCGGCAATGGCGCGCCCTGGTTGCTGGCCTGCTGCGCCAGCCGGCCAAACTCGCGGTGCTGTCGGTGGCGTGGACCGGCCTGTTCGCCGGCCTGTACGCTGCTGCGTACCAGGGCCTTAAATTCATCGTCGACACCACTGGGATCGGCGCCTTCCTGCTCGATCGGCTGTGGTATCTCTTCCTCTTCGTCATCATGGTGCTGCTGTTCGTCAGCCAGATCTCGGCTGGCATGTCGACCATCATCCGCTCCACGGAAACTCGGTGGTGGTGGACTCTCCCAGTGTCGCCGCGCGCCATCGGGCGCGCGAAGTGGCTGGAGAGCAGCTTCTACAGCTCGTGGGCCGTCGTGTTGCTGCTGGCACCGCTGGCGTGCGCGTATCTGCGGCTCTCCGGCCGCGGCATCTGGCTGCTGGGGTGGATGGGGGCGCTGACCCTGCCGCTCATCGCGATCGTCACGTCAGCGGCCACCATCGCGTTGCTCCTTGGCGTGCGCGCCGGAGCCCGCTGGCCACTGCCCCGCGGGGGCGCGGCCGTGCTGTTCGTGGCGGCATGCGCAGCGATCTTCTGGCTGCTGGGCGAGCGGGCGCAGGAGCAGGACCGCGATATATGGTTCATTGCGCTGCAAGAGATGTTGCCGCGCATGCGCATCGCGATGTCGCCGTGGTGGCCCAGCAGCTGGGTGGCCACCGCGCTCTCGGCCGGCATGAACGGCCGGTGGACCGAAGCTGGCCTGTACGCCGGTGTGCTGTGGACGACCGCCGGCGTCTGCTGGCGCGCGCTGGATCACATGATGGCCTGGCAGCTTGGGCGGGCCCTTGAGCCGCACAGCGTGCGCGAATCCGCGGCCGGCAGCGTCGCGGCGGCCGCAGGCATCCAGGGATGGGGCCACCCGCTCATCGCCATGCTCAGGAAAGACCTGGCGCTCGCCGCGCGCGATCCGATGTTGTGGAGCCAGACGCTCGTGTTCTTCGGGCTGCTTGGCGCGTACTTCGCCAATATCCACCGCTTGGCCGCCTTCAGCGGGGAGGCGTCCTGGCGCGTCGGGCTCGCGTGCTTGAACCTGGCGTGCACGCTGTTGGTCCTCGGGTCGCTGGCCACCCGGTTCGTGTTTCCCCAGCCGAGTCTCGAAGGCCGGGTGCTGTGGCTGCTCCGCATGGTGCCCGGAGGGATCACGCACTTGCTGCGCGCGAAACTGTGGTTCTATGGCTTCGTGGCGATGGTGCTCGTGGAAGCGCTCGTGGGCATCTCGATGGCTCGCCTCGGCGTGCCGGCCGAGCTGCGCGGGTGGATCCTCGGGATCGCCCTGGTGTCAGCGTGGACGATCGTGGCACTGGCCGTCGGCCTGGGGGCCTGGTGGGCGGACGCGGCTGCGACCGACGCGGCACGGGTGGTCTCCTCCTCGCGCGGCGCCCTGGCCCTTGTCGCGATGCTGGCATACGTGGCGTTCGTGATCGCCGGGCTCTTCGCTGCGTGGGCCGGCTTGACTGCGCGGGCGCCGGCCATCGTGGCCGCAGTCGCGGCCGGGATGGGGCTCTCCAGCGCCGGCGTGAGCTGGTTCGTTGTGCGGCGTGGTGAGCAGACGCTGGCGTTGCGCGAGCATCTGATCGCCGCCGGTAGCGTTTGACGCTCGCGTGGGCCTTTGTTAAACTGATCCGTCGTTGGAGTGGTTGCGCATCCCCGTTGTTGGAGCTGTGATTCTGTCGTCATGTCCCTGCCGAAAGTGACCGTCCTTGGCGCCGGCCAAGTCGGCGCCACGACCGCCCACCTGCTCGCCTTGAAAAGCCTGGCCGACGTGACGTTGATCGACATCGTCGACGGGCTGGCGCAGGGCAAGGCGCTCGACATGCTCCAGTCCGGCCCGGTGGAAGGCTTCCGCAGCCACGTGACCGGCACGACAGACTTCGACGCAATGGAGGGCAGCCGGCTCGTGGTCATCACCGCGGGACTGGCTCGCAAGCCTGGCATGACCCGCGATGACCTGCTGGCCGCAAACGCCGGCATCGTCGGCCCGATCGCAGAGCGCATTGCGCGGCGCGCGCCGGATGCCGCCGTCATCGTCGTCACCAACCCCCTGGATGTCATGGTCCACCTGGCGCTGCAGCGCACCAGTTTCCCCCGCCAGCGCGTCATGGGCATGGCCGGGGTGTTGGATTCGGCGCGGCTGCGTGCCTTCATTGCCCAGCGCCTGGATGTGCTGCCGGCCGACGTGCAGGCCATGGTGCTAGGTTCGCACGGCGACCTCATGGTGCCGGTGCGCGCGTCAGTGACCGTCAAGGGCCGGCCGATATCGTCGCTGCTGCCGGCGGCGGAGCTTGAGCAATTGTTCCAGCGGACTCGGGACGGGGGTGCTGAGATCGTGAAACTACTGAAGACTGGCAGCGCGTTTTACGCGCCGGCCAGCAGCGTGGTCCAGATGGTTGAAGCGATTCTCGGCGATTCGAAGTCGGTCCTGCCGGTGTGTGTGCGGCTCGACGGCGAGTACGGGCTGCGCGAGGTGTGTTTGGGCGTGCCGGTGGCGCTCGGCCGTGGCGGAGCAGAGCGCGTGATCGAGCAGCCGCTGACTCCGGAGGAGCGACAGGCCTTGACGGCTGCCGCCGAGCAAGTCCGCGAGATGACCCGCGCGCTGGCCACGCTGGCCGCCAAACCCGCGGTCGCGACCACACCATGACCCCCCCAGAGAACACTGACATCAAGAAAGGCCTCGAGGGGATCGTGGCGGCCGAGACCGCCATCTCCGACGTGGACGGCAAGAACTGCCAGCTCATCTACCGCGGCTATCACATCGATGAACTGGCTGGCAAGGCCACCTACGAAGAAGTCAGCTACCTGCTCCTGTTCGGGACGCTGCCCACCCGCGAGCAGTTGGCTCCGTGGACGCGGCAGCTCGAGGCAGAGCGGCCGCTGCCGCCGCAGGTGCTGAAGACGCTCAAGGACTTGCCGCCGCAGGCCAACCCGATGGCGCTCTTGCGCACCGCCGTCTCGGCGCTGGGCACCTTCGACCCCCAGGGCGATGCCGAGGACCTGGAGACCATCCGCCGGCAGGCGGTGGGCACGATCGCGAAGACCGTCACGATCGTCGCGGCCATCGGCCGGCTGCGCGCCGGCCAGGAGCCGCTCGCGCCCAAGCCTGGGCTGGGCCACGCCGCCACCTTCCTCTACCTGCTGCACGGGAAGGAGCCGACGCCGCTGGAAACCAAGGCGCTGGACGCGTACTTCGTGCTGCTGGCCGAGCACAGCCTCAACGCCTCCACCTTCGCCGCCCGCACCGTCATCGGCACGAAATCCGACTTCTACTCCGCCGTCACCGCCGCGGTCGGCACGCTGAAGGGCCCGCTGCACGGGGCCGCCAACCGCAAGGCGATGGAGATGCTCTTCGAGATCGGCACGCCGGAGCAGGTGGGGCCGTACGTGCAGAAGCAGATGGCCGACCACAAGCGGTTCATGGGCTTCGGCCACCGCGTGTACAAGGGGCCGGACCCGCGCGCCAAGCAGTTGAAAGAGATGGCGCACCAGCTCGGCGTGGCGAAGGGCGCCCTGCAGTGGTTCCAGATCTCTGAACAGCTGCAGGAGGCGGTGTGGAAGGCCAAGCAGCTCTACATCAACGTGGATTTCTATTCCGCGTCGCTGCTGTACTACCTCGGCATCCCGGTGGAGCTCTTCACCGCCATGTTCGCGTGCGCCCGCATGGCCGGCTGGTCGGCTAACATCCTCGAGCAGGCCGCGGATAACCGGCTGATCCGGCCGCTGGCCCAGTACATCGGTCCGCGTGATCTGCGCTTCACTCCTGTTGACGCGCGCCGCTAAGGCGCTCTCCGCATGAAACTCCACGAGTACCAAGCCAAACAACTGCTCGCCGCGGCCGGCGTGCCCATCCAGCGCGGCCGTTCGGCCAAGACGCCCGAGGAAGCGGCGCAGGCGTATGAGACGGTCAAGCGCGAAGCCGGCGGCGGAGCAGGGTTTGCGTGCAACATCAAGGCGCAGCTGCACGCCGGCGGGCGGGGCAAGGCCGGCGGCATCCAGGTGGCGGCGAGTGCTGTGGAAGCGGCCGAACGCTCCAAGGCGCTGCTGGGCAAGCGGCTGGTGACCAAGCAGACCGGTCCGGATGGGTTGCCGGTCTCTGCGGTGCTGGTGGATGAGCGGTTAAGCGGCGGCATCGAGCTGTACCTGGCCGTCACGATCGACCGATCGAAGGCGATGCCGGCGTTCCTGGCCAGCCGCAGCGGCGGGGTGGACATTGAAGAGGTGGCGGCCAAAGACGCCGACGCCATCGTGCGCGTGCCGGTGGACATTGACCGTGGGCTGGACACGGCCGGCGAGGATCAGCTGCTGAACGCGCTGGGCCTGACCGGTCCGGCTGCCGAAGCCGGCCGGCGCATCCTCCGGAGCCTGTGGACAGCGTTCCTGGCCACCGACGCCTCGCTCATCGAGTTGAACCCGCTCGTGCTGGCCCCGGACGGCCGGGTCTTGCCGCTCGACGCGAAGATGACGGTCGACGACAATGCGCTCTTTCGCCATCCGGATCTGGCGGCGCTGCGCGATGAAAGCCAAGAGCACCCCTTGGAGCTGCAGGCTGGGCGCATCGGCATCTCCTACGTCGGCCTGGATGGGACGATCGGCTGCCTGGTCAACGGCGCCGGCCTGGCCATGGCGACCAACGACATCATCAAGCTCTGCGGCGGGACGCCGGCCAATTTTCTGGATGTGGGCGGTGGTGCGAACGTGGAGCAGGTGACCCAGGCGTTCCAGATCATCCTCGCGGATGCGCGGGTCAAGGCCGTGTTAGTCAACATCTTCGGCGGCATCATGCGGTGCGACTGGATCGCGCAAGGCCTGCTCAACGCCACGCAGCAGCTCCAGGTCAAGGTCCCGATCGTGGTCCGGCTGCAGGGCACAAACGTGGAGGAAGGCCGCCGGCTGCTTAAGGACGCGCACCGGCTGAACCTGATCTCGTGCGACGAGCTGGAAGACGCGGCAAGGAAAGTCGTCGAGCTGGCAAGATCATGAGCGCGACACGGAATTCGGAATTCGGAATACGGAATTCGGAATGGCCACGTCATTCGGTGGGCATATGAGCATCTTGGTTGGGAAAGATACCCGGGTATTGGTGCAAGGGATTACGGGCCAGGCCGGCGCGTTCCACACCGAGAAGATGCTGGAGTACGGCACGCAGGTTGTGGCCGGGGTGACGCCAGGCAAGGCCGGCGAGAAGGTCCACGGCGTGCCGGTGTACAACTCGGTCCGCGAGGCGGTCGCGGCCAGCGGTGCTAACACCGCCATCAGCTTCGTGCCGGCCAAGTTCGCCTACCAGGCGGCGCTGGATGTGATCGAGGCCAAGCTGCCGCTGCTGGTCATCATTACCGAGGGCCTCCCGACGCTGGACATGGTCCGCATCAAGAAGCGCCTCGGCAGCACCCGGCTCATCGGCCCGAACTGCCCAGGGCTGATCAGCCCAGGCGCGGCGAAAGTGGGCATCATGCCTGGCTATATCCACACACCCGGGCCGGTGGCGGTCCTCTCCCGCAGCGGGACGCTGACGTATGACGCGGTGTTCCAGCTGACCGAAGCCGGGTTGGGCGAATCCACCTGCATCGGCATCGGGGGCGACCCGGTCATCGGCTCCACGTTTACAGACCTGCTGCCGCTGCTAGAGGAGGATCCCCAGACCGAGGCGATCGTGCTGATCGGCGAGATCGGCGGCACTGCGGAAGAAGAGGCGGCAGCGCTCATCAAGGCGGCAATCCGCAAACCGGTGTTCGCTTTTGTGGCTGGCCGCATGGCGCCGAAAGAGAAGCGGATGGGGCATGCTGGGGCCATCATCGCCGGGGGCAAGGGGACGGCTATGGAGAAGATGGCTGCGTTGCGCGCCGCGGGTGCTACGGTCGTGGAGAGCCCGGCCGGCATCGGCGCGACCGTGGCCCAGGCGCTTAGTACCCGCCGGCGTTGACCTGCCAAGCCGCCGCATGCTATCCTTGAACCGTTCCATCCGAAGGAGACTCTCATGAGAGAACGCGTCGAACAGGTTATCAACCGGATCCGCCCGGCCGTGCAAATGGACGGCGGGGACATCGAGCTGGTGGACATCGTGGGCGGGGTGGTCAAGCTGCGCCTGGTCGGTTCGTGCGCCGGCTGTCCGTCGTCCACGATGACCCTCAAGGCCGGCATCGAGCGGGCCATCCGGGCCGAAGTCCCTGAGATCGTCGGGGTCGAAGCCGTTCCCGAATAGCCTCGCCCGCCTTCAAGCGTGCGCGCCGCGGCATCCGCCGCGGCGTTTTTGTATTTCTCCCGTTGACAGACCCAGCGAGAACGTCTATGATTTGTCATCTTTTATTGAGACTTAGTCGCATAAGAGACCCAGTCGCATGAATATCGCCGCTTCAAAACAGTATGTCCATGCGTGCGCGCTCCTCAAGAAGCGCGACATTCGGCTGACCACGCAACGCGATGTGGTGCTGCGCCAGGCCATCAGCTACCTGCATTTTACGGCCGAGCAGCTGGTCAAAGATGTCCTGGCCCTGGATCGCACCATCTCGCGGGCCAGCGTGTACCGGACGCTCGCGCTGCTGGAGGAGATCGGCTTGGTGGAAAAACACCATTTCCGGTACGCTCCGCCCAACTACGAGGTGACCTACGGCAAAGCGCATCACGACCACCTGATGTGCATCCGCTGCGGGGAAATCATCGAGTTCCAGGCGCCGGAGATCGAGCGCCAGCAGTCAGAGGTGGCGACTCGGTTCGGGTACGAGTTGTTGGCGCACACGTACAAATTGTACGGGCTGTGCAAGGCCTGTCAGCGGCATCCGTCCCTCTCTCACCGCCGGCCGAAGCCCAAGCTGCATGTGGAACAGGTGGTGGCGTGATGCGGTCCGGGCTGCTCCTGGTTGTGCTGGCGGCCGGCTGTGCCACGGCGCCTGTGGACCTGACGCGGTTCCACGAGACCGCCCACCTGTGCGTGCACTGCAACTGCTTCATGCCGAAGGGCACCGACCCGCACGCCGTCTGCGCGGTGTGCAAGTGCGGTAAGCTCTCCCACCAGTGCGCGCGCCGCTGATGGTGGCCCCGGCGGTCATGCAGCAGCTCGCCCAGGCGCTCGCCGGGCTGAAGTACGGCGCCGTGCAGCTCGTGGTGCATGAGGGGCATGTGGTGCGGATCGAACGGATCGAACGGATGCGGCTGACCGGCACGCCGGAAGCCATGCAATCACAAGGCCGACCGACCGGTTCTCCCGGAGGGATTGAGGCTGATGATGGGGAGGTCTGATGGACCGGACGGCGGGATTGATGGCACTCATAGGGCTGACGCTGCTGGCGCCGGCGCTGGCGCAAGCGGACATGCGGAACTTTCTATTGAACCAAGACTACTACACGAACACGCAGGGTGAGCTTGAGGTTGAGTGGTACAACGACTATAACCTCGCCGATTCCAGCGACGAGGATTCGTTCAATTCCAAGCACCAGATCGAACTGGAGTACGGGATCACGGACCATGTGCAGGTCGCGCTCTATGATGTCGTGACGTGGGACCATGCCGACCACTGGGAACAGGACGAGTGGAAGTTGGAGCTCAAAGGCCGGCTTGCCGAGGCTGGGCAGTGGCCGGTGGACGTAGCGCTCTACACTGAATACGTGAACCCAAACGGCTCCCAGGCGGTCCGCAGCGATGAATGGGAGAACAAGCTGATCCTGGCCAAGGACCTTGGCCCGGTGCACGTGGCGGCCAATATCATCGCGGAGCGCGAGATCAGCACGCACGCCCAGTGGGCGTGGGCGTACACGATGGGTGCGAGCTACGCCCTGACGCCGCGCGTGCGCCCGATGCTGGAGTACAAAGAATCGCTCGGCAGCGGGGATGACCTGGAGTGGTTCGCGCACGACCACGCCGCGTACCTGCTGCCCGGGGTCGCGATAAACGTGACGCCGCACCTGAACATCCTGGCTGGGGTGGCCTTTGGGTTGACAGAGGCGAGCAATGACGTCCAGCTGAAGAGCATCGTGGAGATTGAGTTCTAACAGGAGCCGGCATGTTCCAGGCGTTCGTGATCGTCCTGCGGGAAGGGTTCGAGGCGTTTCTCCTCGTGTCGGTGATCGTCTCGTACTTCCAGCGGACCGGGCAGCGCGCGCTGCTGCCGGCGGTGAGCTGGGGCGTGCTGGTCGCGCTGGCCGTCAGCGGCAGCCTCGGCGCCTTTCTTGAACAGCGCGGCTTCGACCCGCTGTGGGAAGGCATCCTGGGGTTGGTCGCCGTGGTGCTGGTGGCCACCCTGGTGATCCAGATGTGGACGCACGCGCGGACGCTCAAACAGGATACCGAGCAGCGGCTGGAAAGCCTGTCCTTGCGCCCATCGCCCTGGTGGGCGGCGTGGGGCGTGTTTCTCTACACGGTGCTGGTGGTCTCGCGAGAGGGGATCGAGACTGCGCTTCTGCTTGTCCAGGTCAAGGACCCGGCGTTTCTTGCCGGGGCAGGCCTGGGACTCTTGAGCACCGTGGTCATGGCGGTGCTGTGGGTGCGGGCCGCGCATCTCGTGAACCTGCGCCTGTTCTTCCAAGTCACGAGCGTCTTTCTGCTGCTCTTCCTCGCACAGATCCTGCTGGGAGTCCTCCATGAGTTCAGCGAGGCCGGCGTGCTGCCCAACAGCGAGGCCTTCACCGCGGCGACCGAGCCGTACTCCTCAGACGGCCTGTACGGGAAATGGTTCGCGATCGCATCGGTGGGAGCGTGCATGGGGTGGTTCCTGATGGCGTTGGTTCAGGAGCGGCTCGGGCGCACCCAGGCCAAGTAGGCAGCCGCCGCTAGGCGGCGGGCGAGCGGTAGATGCGCGAGATCACTTGCGCGAGCGCGTCGAAGTTGACTGGCTTGACCATAAAGGCTTCGGCGCCATCCTGCATGGCCTGCTGCGCGACTTGCTCCTCATCCGTCGCGGTGACCATGATCACGCGCGGCGGGAACGGTCGCTCCCGCACCAGCTTCAAAAGCTCCAGCCCCGACAGCCCAGGCATGACGACGTCCATCAGCACAACATCCGGCCGGAACTGCTCCAGCTGCACGAGGGCTTCGCCGCTGTTCATTGCCGAGGCCACTTCGTAGCCCCGGGCCTGCAGGAACGAGGAGACGATCTGGCAGAATTTCGCCTCATCGTCGATCACCAGCACGCGGTTCGGGGCTGTGGGCATTGGTGGAAGTGTTCCGAGCATACCACCCCACGCGTCCCGCCTCAAGCAGGGACTCTCGGCAGGCTGTTTCCTGCTATAATTAAGGCGGTTCCTGACCATCCTGGTCAGGTTTTTTGTCCATGGCACCCTTGCGCATCGCCCTAGCTCAGATCAACGTCACGGTTGGCGACCTGCCTGGCAACGCCGCGCGGATCGCGGAAGCGATCCGCCACGCAGAGGCCTGGCGGGCCGACCTTGTGCTGCTGCCGGAGCTGGCGGTCACCGGGTACCCGCCGGAGGACCTACTGCTCAAGCCGCGGTTCGTAGACGACGCGCTTCGGACGCTCCAGGCGCTGGCCCGCGGCGTCAGCGGCGTGACTGCGGTGGTGGGGGCGCTTGACCGGGACCGGCAGGGCCGGCTCTATAACGCCGCGGCTGTCCTTGCGCAGGGCCGGGTGGCGGCGGTGTACCATAAGCAGTGCTTGCCGAATTACGGCGTCTTCGACGAACAACGGTATTTCACGCCAGGCACGCGCAGCGTGGTGATCGAGGTGGCCGGAGTGCCGTGCGCGCTCTCCATCTGCGAAGATCTCTGGATGGAGCTTCCGGCGGCTGCGGCCGCTGCGCAGGGCGCGCAGCTGTTGTGCGCCATCTCGGCCAGCCCGTACCATGCCGGCAAGCTCGCACAGCGGGAGCGGCTCTTCGCCGCGCGCGCGCAGGCAAACCGTTTGGCCGTGGCGTACTGCAATTTGGTGGGTGGCCAGGACGAGCTGGTGTTTGACGGGGGCAGCCTGGTGCTGAACGCTCGCGGCCGGCTGCTGGCGCGCGGCCGGCAGTGCGCCGAGGACTTGGTGGTGTACGACCTTGAGCCCCAGGCCCTGGGGCCGGTGCGGCGGGTGCAGCCTGCGGCGTGGTTGCCCGGGCCGCCGGGCCGCCGTCCAGCGTACCGGCCGCCGCTGCAGGCTCGCTCGGCGCGGCTGCCGGAAATCTACGAGGCGCTCACGCTGGGGCTGCGGGACTACGTGCGCAAGAACGGCTTTGCCTCAGTGGTGCTGGGCCTCTCCGGCGGCATTGATTCAGCGCTCGTGGCATGCCTTGCGGTGGACGCGCTCGGTGCCAGGCAGGTGAAAGCGCTCGTCATGCCCTCGCGCTTCAACGCGGCAACCAGCCAGCAGGATGCCCGCGCTGTGGGGCGTGCCCTGGCGGTGGAGGTATTCGACGTCTCGATCGAGCCGCTGTTCCGCGCAGCGCTGGCAACGCTCAAGCCGTTGTTCCGCGGCCGGCCCTTCGACGTGACCGAGCAGAACCTGCAGGCGCGGCTGCGCGGGCTCCTGCTCATGGCATTCTCGAACAAATTCGGCTGGATGGCGCTTACGACCGGCAACAAGAGCGAGATTGCCACCGGCTACTGCACGCTCTACGGCGACATGGTCGGCGGCTTCGCGGTGATCAAGGACGTGCCGAAGATGCTGGTGTACGAGCTGGCGCGCTACCGCAACCAGCAGGGTCCGGGGCGACCCATCCCGGCGCGCGTGCTGCGTCGCCGGCCGAGTGCTGAGCTGGCCCCGCACCAGACGGATCAGGACACGCTGCCGCCGTATCCGGTGCTGGACCGGATTCTGACCGGGTACGTGGAGCAGGACCGCAGCGCTGAGGAGCTCCTCCGCCGCGGGTTGCCCTCAGGGACGGTGCGTCGGGTCGCCCGCATGGTGGACCAGGCCGAGTACAAGCGTCGGCAGGGCGCGCCCGGTGTGAAGATCACGCCCAAAGCGTTCGGCCGCGACCGGCGCATGCCGATCACGAACCGGTACCAGGACGCCTGATGCAAAAAGTGCTGTTCATCACCGACGACCTCGCGCAGAAGAAGCCGCTGAAGTCCGGGCTGCTGGAGCAGGGCTTTGGCGTGGTCCCGGTGACCTCGGCCGAGTTCTTGGCGGAGAAGTTCGTCGCCCCGCCGGTGGACGTCGTCGTCCTCGATGTCGAGCGGTGCGCGGTGGATACCATCAAGCTGTGCCACGCCGTGAAGCGGGAACGAGCGCTCAAGACCACGCCGCTCGTGCTGCTGGTCACCGAGGCGCAGCTCGGGACCCTGGATTTTGCCGTCGGCATTGAGGACTACCTGACGCTGCCGATTTCGCCGAAGCGGCTGGCCGAACGACTGAAGTTTCTGGTGTGGAAACTGCACCGCGTCGAGCTCAAGAACGGGTACTCGCGCGGCGGGCTGGCCATCGATTTCCAGCGCTATGAAGTCCATGTGGACGGCGCGCCGGTTGATGTGACCTACAAAGAGTTCGAGCTGCTCAAGTTTCTCGCCATGCATTCTGGCACCGTGTTCAGCCGCGAAGCCTTGCTCGATAAGGTGTGGGGCTATGACTATTACGGCGGCACCCGCACCGTGGATGTCCACATCCGGCGCCTGCGCTCCAAGATCGAGACCGGTCGCGCGATCTACATCGAGACCGTCCGGAACGTCGGCTATAAGTTCACCGCGGATGCGCCGGCATGAGCCGGTTCTGGTTTGGGTTCCTTGTCATCGGGATTGCTTCCGTCGGGTATGTCTGGAGCCATCCGGACGTCCCCGGCGTGCGCGAGCTTCGCGCCTCGGTGGCAGGGGCCGGTGATGACCTGCTCCGGATGCGCGAGGACGCGTTCACGCGAGTCCGGCAACTCGCGCGCCGCGAACCAGAGACCCAGGACGCGGTCGTCGCGCATGAGTCCGTAACGCCTGCTCCGGCGAGTCCTGCGACAACCCTCCAGGTGATTGCCCCCGCTCCGATGCTCCAGAATGCAGTCACCGTCCACCTGCATAATGGCGGCGCGCTGACCGGCGAACTTGTGTCGGAAACCCCTACGCAGGTCACGCTTCGGTGGGAAGGTGGCGAAGTGGGGTTTTCTCCATCAGAGATCGCGCGGCTAGAGCGGCTGGGGCAGGTGACCGGCGCGGCCGAGGTCGTGTTGCCCTGGCAGTATGAGCATGAGCAGGCGCGCTGGCCGCATGAGAGCGCCCAGGTGGTCAAGCTGACGCGGGGCACGGTCGTGGACGCGCCGATCACTGCGGTGACTGGCGACACGGTCGTGATGACGCAGCGGCTGTCCTCAGGGGGCGCGATTGAGCATACGGTCAAGCGGGACGAGGTCGAGGCGGTGCTGTTCCGCCCGGTGGACAACGAGCGCTCCAAAGCGATCGCGGAGACGCTGCGGACGCTGTTTCCGGACATGCAGTGGTACGAGGAAGGCTTCGTGACCATCATCACCGACTCGGTCGGGACGCCGGTGAAGCAGTACCGGCAGACCATCCGGGACCTTGTGCGCGATTGGTACCTCACGTTCTATCCGCTCGCCAAGGCGCGGCCGCCGCAGGCGCAGCTGTACGTCGTCATCTTCGATGACTGGGTCCGGTACATCGAGTACGCGATCACCGACGGCGTGCCTGGCTGGATCGCCGTGGGCTACTTCCATCCGGAAGACCAAGTCCTCTACGGCTTCAACCTGCTGGGCGCACGGTTCTCCGATATCCTGTATGAAGGCTACCTGGGGTACACCCGCGAGGCCCGCGACCGGCTCGTGGCGCAGTTCAAGGGCACCCAGCACCAGGAAACGGTGGAGGGGCAGCTGTCGCAGTTCCTGCAGACGCTCGAAGCCGGCCACGCCCGCGCGCGCGAGCTGTTCCGAGAGCTGACCGTCGGCGTGCTGCGGCACGAGGCGACGCACAGCCTCTTCCACAACTGGCAGCTCCAGGGCGTGATCCTGTCCAAGATTCCGGAGGACCAGGCTGGGACCGTGGAGAAGAAACGGAAGTTTCTGCAGACCGGCGACAAACAGGAAAAGCGGACGCTGCTGAACGAGCTACTCTCCGGCAAGAAGGAGGCCGCCTTGCCTGAGATGCAGGCGGCGAACTCCTGGTACGTCGAGGGCTTGGCCGGGTTCATGGAGCCTGAGCCGGTCGGGGGCCTGAACCTGGAACGCCTGCCGGACGCGCAGGAAGCGGCCAAGACCGGCCGCCTGCTGCCGCTGGAGTTTCTGGACGCGTTCCGCATCGGCAGCTTCCGTGGGATGAAAGGCGACAGCGCCGCCTATGCGTACGCCCAAAGCTGGGCGCTCTGCCACTTCCTCATGCACCGCCATCCTGAGGCGTTCATGGTCTATCTGCAGCGCCTCGCTGATGCGCCGCCGCGCGAAGCAGACCATGCGCTCGCCTGGCTTGTGGAGGCGACCGGCATGGAACAGCGTGCGCTCGAGCAGCAGTTCCGGGACCACCTGGCCGCGCTACCACCGCAAGACCCGCTGTGGTTGCGGCAACAGCAAGACCTCCTGGATCTCGATGCTGAGATCAAGGCGGCCGCCCAGAGCCTGTGGGGCCATTGAGTTACTCCGATTTAACCCGCCTGTGACACGCCTGTAACACGCCCACGGTAGGCTTGACACCATGGTCGCCAACGCCGCACCCCTCATCTTGCGCTTCGGCGCCCTGGTCATCGACCTGGAGCAGTACCTGGTCTTCCTGAATGGCCGGCCGCTCCGGCTGACGTACCGGGAGTACGCCCTCCTGATTACGTTGGCCGGTCAGGCCGGCCAAATCGTGTCCAAACGCCGGCTCTTAGAGGAAGGCTTGGGGCGGCACGATACGCTCGGCCTGCGCATGGTGGATGAGACCATCCGGCACCTGAAGAACCAGATCGAGCCGTACGGCATGACCTACATTGAAGCGGCGGGTGAGGGCTATCGCTTCGTGCCGAACGGCGGCGCGTAACATGGATTTAACATCCGCGGTATCTGCGCGTAACGCGGCATCGATAGACTTGGGGCCATGATCGTCGCGGGGAACGTTCACACCAAGGGGGGTTGGGATGCGTGAGTCGTGGAAGGTGGGGTTGCTGGCGGCCGGCCTGCTGGCCGCGGCGATGCCTGTCCAGGCGGATGAAGCCTCGGACAAGGCGGAGATCGCTGATTTGAAGGCGCGGCTTAGCCGGTTGGAAGCGCGGATGGAGAGCGGCGCTTCGGCTCCGGCTGCCAGCGCTGATGGCGGTGCGGTTCTCTCGGTGCCGAGCGGGTTGCAAGGTGTGCGCATCGGCGGGTTTGTGGACACGACGTACACGTACAATCTTGACCGCCCGGAAACCGGCACGAACACCCTTCGGGTGTTCGACACCCGAACGAACAGCTTCATGATCAACAACGCGGAGCTGGTGCTTGATAAGCCGGTGTCGTCCGAAAGCCCGGTCGGCTTCAAGACCTCGTTGATGTTCGGCACGGACGCGGAAGTCGTCGGCGGCGTCTCCACCGGCTTGAGCACGACGGCGACTGCGAATGAGGTGGAGTTGCAGCAGGGCTACGTCGAATACCTGGCGCCGGTTGGCAACGGGCTCGGCCTGAAATTCGGCAAATTCTCAACCTTGCATGGGGCCGAGGTGATCGAAGCCAAGGACAACTGGAACATTTCCCGCTCCTTCCTGTTCGGCTACGCGATTCCGTTCACGCACACCGGCATCCGCGCGCACTATCCGGTCTCAGACCAGCTCATGGTGATGGCCGGCGTCAACAACGGCTGGGATGTTGTCGACGACACCAACAAGGCCAAGACCGTCGAGCTCGGGTTCTCCGCAACACCGCTCGACGGCGTCACGCTCGGCAGCACCTACATGTTCGGCGCCGAGCAAGCCGCCAACAATCATCACCAGCGCCATTTGATCGATGTCGTGGCTGGGTGGCAGCCGGTGGACGCGCTGCAGCTCAAGCTCAACTACGACTACGGCTGGGAGGATGACGCGGTCGCGTTCCGCAACAACGCGGTGTGGCACGGCTTGGCCGGCTACGCCCGGTACGCGCTCACCGACAAGGCGGCCGTGTCGCTGCGCACCGAGTACTTCAACGACGCGGACGGCGTCCGGACCGCGTTCAACACCGGTACCGGCCTGAACGGGCTCGTGGACACCCATATCCGGCTGTATGAGGCGACCTTGACCGGGGAGTACCAGGTGCACCCGAACTTGCTGGCCCGCCTGGAATACCGGCACGACAAATCAGACGCCGGTGTGTTCCTCGCGCAAGACTCGGAGAAAGCGTCCTTCCAGGACACCGTGGCTATGGAGTTCATCGCTCCGTTCTAAGGGTTCCTGTCCGCCGCCTACCGGACAGGGAGGGCGGGCAGACGCACGCAGGGTCTGCCCGCCCCGTCTCCACGGCGGAGCAACGCGTAAACTAAGAGGAGGGGTGGATGGAAACGAAAGTGATGTTGGATACGCTGTGGGTGCTGATCACAGCGATGCTGGTGTTTTTCATGAACTTAGGCTTTGCGGCGGTCGAAGCCGGGATGCAGCAGGCGAAGAACTGCGTCAACATCTTGTCCAAGAACTTCGTGGTGTTCGCGGCCACGTCGCTCGCATTCTGGTGGCTCGGCTTCGGCATCATGTTCGGCGACGGCAGTCCGTGGTTCGGGTTGCAGGGGCTCTTCAGCCTGCATGGGGCGGATAACTCGCCGGCGACCGGCGCAGCGTACCAGGGCGTGTACAGTTCGTTAAACTGGACCGGCGTGCCGCTGCTCGCCAAGTTCTTTTTCCAGCTCGTGTTTGCCGGGACCGCGGCCACGATCGTCTCGGGCGCCGTGGGCGGCCGGATCAAGTACCTCTCGTTCATCGTGTTCTCGTTTCTCATGGGCACGATCCTCTACCCGGTCACCGGCCACTGGATCTGGGGCGGCGGCTTCCTCGCCAAGCTGGGCTTCTGGGACTTTGCCGGTTCTTCGGTGGTGCACTCGGTGGGCGGCTGGGCTGCGTTGACCGGTGCCATGATCCTCGGGCCGCGGATCGGCAAGTTCGGCGCCAACGGCAAAATCACCCCGATCCCGGGCCACAACTTGGGTCTGGCGACGATCGGGACGTTCGTGCTCTGGCTCGGCTGGTTCGGTTTCAACCCCGGCTCCACCATGGCGGCTGATCCGGGCGCCATTTCGCGCATCTGCGTGACGACGAACATGGCCGGCATCGCAGCGGTCTTGACGGCCACGATCGCCTCGTGGATGTGGATGGGCAAACCTGACCTGGGCATGAGCTTGAACGGCCTGCTCGCCGGGCTCGTGGCGGTGACCGCGCCGTGCGCGTACATCAGCGTTGAGAGCTCGCTCATCATCGGGGCGATCGCCGGCGTGCTCGTGGTGTTGGCGGTCACGTGGTTCGACCGGCTGGGGATCGATGACCCGGTGGGTGCCACGTCGGTGCACTTGGTCAACGGTGTCTTCGGTACGATCGCGGTCGGGCTTTTCGCCCAGGATGCGTTCATGCCTGGCACGACCGGCAACGGGCTGCTCTTCGGCGGCGGGATGAAGCTGCTGACGGCCCAGCTGATCGGCGTCGGGGCGGTGGCCGCGTTCACGCTCGTCGTCTCGGCCATCGTGTGGTACGCGCTGAAGGCGACCATGGGCATCCGCGTGACGGCCCAGGAAGAGGTGGAGGGTCTGGATCTCGGCGAGCATGGCAACTCAGCGTACCCGGACTTCGTGGTCCGGAAGACGCTGCCGGTGTCCGTGAGCGCGTCTGTTGGGGCGGCTCAACCGGTCCGGAGCTGACGATGACACAAGCAGTTGCAGAGCAGGTCACCCAGGACACACACACCCGGAGCGCGACCATGAAAAAGATCGAAGCGATCATCCGGCCGGAGAAAGTGGATGACGTCCGCAAGGCGATTGAGGCGGTCGGCTATCCAGGCCTGACGATCACCGAGGCTGAGGGGCACGGCAAACAGAAGGGCGTGACCCAGCAGTGGCGGGGCGAAACGTATCGCGTCGAGTTCCTGCCCAAGGTCAAGCTCGAGCTCGTCGTCGGCGATGCCGATGTGGAGAAGATCGTCAAGGCCATCATCAGCGCAGCCAAGACCGGGGCGGTCGGGGACGGGAAGATCTTCGTCTCAGACATCCGCGATGCCATCAAGATCCGCACCGGAGAGCGGGGCGAAAGCGCCTTATAAGGCACGCTCGTTCAACGAGTTACGGTTCTTTGACAAGGGTCTCCCGCGTCGCCGGCCAGGCGGCGCGGGAGATTTTACATTCCTGAAACATGCCTGTAATAGGCCTCATCTATGCTAAAGCCCTCACAGTTTCGCTGCTTCCACACCATCAAGGGGGACGTATGCGTAGGCGCATGGGGGAGCTGCTGGCTCGCGCAGGGACAGCGCTGGGGCTGGTGTTGGCATGGTCGTCCAGGGCATGGGCTGCGGAAGGCCCGGCGGTTGATACCGGGGACACGGCGTGGACCCTGACAAGTTCGGCGCTGGTGTTGCTTATGACGCCGGGCTTGGCGTTCTTCTACGGCGGGCTGGTGCGGCGCAAGAACATCCTTTCCATCCTCATGCAGTGCTTCATGCTCATGGGGCTGGTCACGCTGCAATGGGTCTTCTTCGGCTACAGCCTTGCGTTCGGCCCGGACGTCAACGGTTGGATCGGCAACTTGGACTGGGCGTTCCTGAAAGGCGTGGGCCTGACGCCGTACGCCGGCTATTCGGCGACGATCCCGCATCAGGCGTTCATGATCTACCAGTGCATGTTCGCCATCATTACCCCAGGCTTGATCCTGGGCGCGTTCGCGGAGCGGATGAAGTTTCTGGGATTCTGCGTCTTCTCATTGCTGTGGGCCACGCTGGTATATGACCCGGTGTGCCACTGGGTGTGGGGCGTGGGCGGCTTCCTCCGCCTGGACGGGGCGCTGGACTTCGCTGGCGGCACCGTGGTCCATATCAACGCCGGGATCGCCGCGCTGGCGACGGCGCTATATCTGGGCAAACGGGTCGGCTACCCAGACCATATGTCTCCGCCGCATAACCTGCCCTTCGCGGTGCTGGGGGCAGGGTTGCTGTGGTTCGGCTGGTTCGGGTTCAACGGCGGCAGCGCCTTGGGTGCGGGTAGCCTGGCGACCAACGCGTTCGTCGTGACGCACATCGCCGCGGCGACGGCAGGCTTGGCCTGGGCGATGTGTGACTGGGTGTTCAACTCGCGCCCGACCATGCTGGGGGCCATCACCGGCGCGGTGGCCGGGCTTGTGGCCATCACCCCGGCGGCCGGGTTTGTGGACCCGATGGGCGCCATCGCGATCGGCCTCGGCGTTACAGGGTGCTGCTACTTCGCCGTGGCGTTCCTGAAGGTCAAGCTCGGCTACGATGACGCGCTCGACGCGTTCGGCGTGCACGGCATCGGCGGCATTTGGGGCGCCATTGCGACCGGCCTGTGGGCGACCAAGGCGGTCAACCCGGCCGGCGCGGACGGGCTGTTCTACGGCAACCCGGCCCAGCTGATGATCCAGGTCAAGGCGACGGTCATCACGATCGTGTACTCGTTCGTGGCGACGATGGTTCTCCTGAAGTTCGTGGACGCGCTCGTCGGGCTGCGGGTGACCGAGCAGGAAGAGCGGATCGGGCTGGACCTGACGCAACACCGTGAAGCCGGCTACACCGTGCTGGACTAAGGAGGTTTCGATGAAATACATCGTCGCGATCATCCAGCCGGACCGGTTGGACGACGTGCTCCGCAAGCTGGAACAGAAGAACATCCACCTGGTGACCGTGAGCCAGGTCATGGGGCGCGGCCGGCAGAAGGGCGTCTCCGAAGTGTACCGCAGCCACAAGGAAGCCGGCAGCCTGCTGCGGAAGGTGAAGCTCGAGATCGCGGTCAACGAGCCGTTCGTCAAGGCGGCGATCGAGGCGATCGTCGGGGGCGCGAAGACCGGGCGCATCGGCGACGGCAAAATCTTCGTGCTCGACCTGGAGGAGTGCGTGCGGATCCGCACCGGCGAGACTGCCGGCGTCGCCATCGGGTAAGCCGGCGCCCAATTCGTCTTGACCGTCCGGACAGGCGGCGCGTATACTGGCGCCTTCTCGCCCAACCGGACTGCAATTCGAACCACCAACCGTTTCATCACAAGGAGGTTGTAGCCATGGCCAGGGGCAGCACCGTCACAGCGCGTCGCGCAGAGCGCCGGGTCGTCACGCGCGCGGCCGCGAGCGGCACGAACCACAAGCCGGTCGCCAACATCACCGAGGAGAACGTCAAGAAGGTCTGGCAGCTGATCAAGAAGCACAACATTTCGGTCGTGGACCTGAAGTTCAACGACCTGCCGGGCCTGTGGCAGCACTTCTCCATCCCGGTCGAAGAGGTCGCCCAGAGCGCGAAGGAAGGCATCTGGATCGACGGCATCGGCTTCGACGGCTCCTCGATCCGTGGCTTCCAGAAGATCCAAGAGTCGGACATGAACCTCTTCGCCGACCCCACCACCGCGATCCTGGACCCGGTGTGCGAGACGCCCACCCTGAGCCTGATCTGCGACATCTACGACCCGATCTCCCACCAGCCGTATTCCCGCGATCCGCGCTTCATCGCCCACAAGGCCGAGACGTACCTGAAAAAGACCGGCATCGCGGACGTCAGCTACTGGGGCCCGGAGCCGGAGTTCTTCATCTTCGACGACATCCGCTTCGACTCGACCGAGAACTCCAGCTACTACTACATCGACTCGATCGAAGGCGAGTGGAACTCCGGCAAGGACGAGAAGCCGAACCTCGGGTACAAGCCGCGGTTCAAGGAAGGCTACTTTCCGGTGCCGCCGCACGACGCGCTGCAGGACATCCGCAGCGAGATCATGGCGAAGGCCCGGGCGGCCGGGGTGCCGGTCGAGAAGCACCACCACGAGGTGGCCACGGCCGGGCAGTGCGAGATCGACATGCGCTACTCGACGCTGACCCAGATGGCCGACTACCTGATGACGCTCAAGTACGTCATCAAGAACACGGCCCAGAAGCACGGCAAGGTGGCCACGTTCATGCCCAAGCCGCTCTTCGGCGACAACGGCTCCGGCATGCACACGCACCAGAGCCTGGCCAAGGCCGGCACGAACCTGTTCTACGGCAAGGACGGCTACGCCGGCATCAGCCAGCTCGGCCGGTGGTACATCGGCGGGCTGATCAAGCACGCGGCCTCGATTCTGGCCTTCGCAGCCCCGACGACCAACTCGTACAAGCGGTTGGTGCCTGGCTACGAGGCCCCGGTCAACCTGGCGTATTCGGCTCGGAACCGGTCGGCCATCTGCCGCATCCCGATGTACGTGAACTACCCGAAGAGCAAGCGCGTCGAGTTCCGCGCGCCGGACCCGGCGTGCAACCCGTACGTGTCCTTCGCGGCGATGCTCATGGCCGGCCTTGACGGGATCCAGAACAAGATCGACCCGGGCCAGCCGGTCACCGAGAACATCTACGAGATGTCCGCGGACCGCGCACCCAAGCAGGTCCCAGGCTCGCTCTCCGAGTCGCTGGACGCGCTGGAGAAGGACCACGCCTACCTGCTCAAGGGCGACGTGTTCACCAAGGACGTCATTGATGTGTGGATCGAATACAAGCGGCAGGAGATCGACAAGGTCCGCCTGCGGCCGCACCCGTACGAGTTCCACCTGTACTTCGACGTGTAATCGCCGGAGCTCAGGCTGAGGAGGGCGGGGCGCTCATCCGAGCGCCCCGCTTTCCATCTGCGAGCCTATGCCCACGCTGCTGGTGATCGAGCACGTGCCGCACGAGCGGCTCGGTGCGTTTGAACCGGCCTTTGCAGCGGCCGGCGCGTCGCTGCGTCCGCTGCGCGTATTCGAGCCTGGCGCGCGTTGGTCGCTGGAAGGCGTCGATGGGGTCGTGTCCATGGGCGGGCCGATGAGCGCCTATCAGGAGAAACAACACCCGTGGATCGTCCAGGAACTGGCGCTGCTGCAGCAGGCGGTCAAGGCCAAGCTGCCAGTCCTCGGCGTGTGTCTCGGCGCCCAGATGCTGGCGCAGGCGCTCGGGGCGCAGGTGCACGCGGCCCCGGTAAAGGAAATCGGCTGGTATCCGCTGATGCGCGAGCCAGGGGCCGACGGTGATCCGCTGATGGCGGCGTTTGGGCAGACTGAGACGGTGTTCCAGTGGCACGGGGACGCGTTCCAGACGCCGAAAGGGGCGGTCCGCCTGGCCTCGTCGCCGCTGTGCCCTGAGCAGGGTTTTCGTTATGGAACGAACGCGTACGGACTGCAGTTCCACCTCGAGGTCACGGAAGCCATGATCCGGGCGTGGATGATGCAGCCTGGCAACCGCAAGGAGCTGGCAGCACTTGCAGGCCAGATCGACCCGATGGCGATCCGCCGGCAGTCGCCGCAGCACCTTGAGCGGCTGGGCGAGTTGGCCCGCCATGTGGCCGGCGCGTTCGTGCGTTTGATTGCGAAGCGTTCCGCCAAAGGGGGTCAGACCCCTTTTGGCGCAAAAGGGGTCAGACCCCGTGGAGCAGCTTGATGCCTGCCTCGAAGAAACCGGCCCTGCGCCGCGACAAGGCGTACGTCTTGCGCCTGGCGAAAGAGCACGACGTCCGCTTCATCCGCCTCTGGTTCACTGACATTCTCGGCTTTCTCAAGAGCTTCGCCATCACGATCGGCGAGCTGGAGGAAGCGCTGGAGGAGGGAATGGGATTCGACGGTTCCTCGATCGAGGGCTTCGCCCGGATCGATGAGTCGGACATGCTGGCCATGCCGGACCCGAACACCTTCTGCATCCTGCCGTGGCGACCGAAAGAAAACGCGGTCGCCCGCATGTTCTGCGACATCACGTACCCAGGCGGCCGGCCGTTCGAGGGCGACCCGCGCCGCGTGCTGAAGCAGAACCTGGCGCTGGCCTCGCGCGCCGGCTACACCTTCTACGTCGGGCCGGAGCTGGAGTTCTTCGTGTTCAAGAGCGCGGACGCGCCGGTGCCGATCGACGCCGGCGGCTACTTCGACCTGACCCCGCTGGACGCGGCGTCGGATCTGCGCCGTGACATCATCCTCGCGATGGAGGAGATGGGCGTCGGGGTGGAGTACTCGCACCACGAGGCCGCCCCGTCGCAGCAGGAGATCGTCTTCCGGTACACCGACGCGCTCACGATGGCGGACAACGTGATGACGTACCGGCTCGTCGTGAAGGAAATCGCCTTCAAGCAGGGCCTGTACGCCAGCTTCATGCCCAAGCCGCTGGCGGATAAGAACGGCTCCGGCATGCACGTGAACATGTCGCTGTTTCAGGGCGAGCGCAACGCATTCTTCGACGCGAAAGACAAGCTGCACCTGTCCAAGTCCGCGCGGCACTTCCTGGCCGGCATCTTGAAACACGCGCCGGAGATGACGCTGGTGACCAACCAGTGGGTGAACTCGTACAAGCGGCTGGTCCCGGGCTACGAGGCGCCGGTGTACGTGACGTGGGCCAGGCACAACCGGTCAGATCTCGTGCGCATCCCGCAATACAAACCTGGGCGGGAAGACTCAGCACGGCTTGAGTTGCGCTCGCCTGACCCGGCGTGCAACCCGTACCTGGTCTTCAGTGCGGTCCTGGCGGCAGGCTTGGAAGGCATCGAGAAGAAGTACGAGCTGCCGGCGGCGACGGAAGAGAACGTGTTCGAGATGAGCGAGGCCGAGCGCACGCGGCGGGGCATCGGGACGCTGCCGGGCAGCCTGAGCGAGGCGATCGCGCTGGCCGAAGGCAGCAAGTTACTGCGCCGCGCGTTGGGCGACCATGTGTTCGACTCGTTCATCAGAAATAAGAAGATCGAGTACGACCGGTTCCGCCGCGCGCTGACCGACTACGAAATCAAAACCTACCTGCCGCTGCTCTAACAGCCGGGACGTTTCTCTCGCTTTGCTAGAAGTGTCCCCGAGAGAAACGTCCCGGCTGTTTAGTTCCGGCGAGTCAGCGCTTGGGCAAGAGCTTCGCGAGTTCTTCCGCCGCGCGGTCCACGGCGCCAGGCGACCCCAGCTTCTCCCGGACCTCGCGCAACCCGGCCCGTACGCTCTCCCGCTGCTCACGACTCCGCAGCAATTCCAGCATCGCACCGGCGATGCGTTTCGGCGTCGCCTGATGCTGCACCAGCTCTGGCACGAGCCGCCGGCCGGCGACGATGTTCACGAGAGCAATATCTGGGATGCGGAGCACGCTCTTGGCCATCAGGTAGGTGGGCCACGACGTGCGGTAGACGACGGTCATCGGCACGCCGGCGAGCGCGGTCTCTAGCGTGGCGGTGCCTGAGGTCACGATCGCAGCGTCCATGAGCTGCAGCGCGTCGGCCATCCGGCCCTCAGCGATCATCGCGTCCACGCCAGCGCGCTCGGCTGTCGCGATCATGTCCTGCCGCGGCACGCCCGGTGCCTTCTGGATCAGGAACTGCACGCCAGGCATCTGCCACGCCAGGCGCTTGGCAGCGGCGAGCATCAGCCCGAGGTGGCGGCGCACCTCATCGCTCCGGGAGCCTGGCAGCAGCCCGACGGTCATGCGCCAGGGGTTCAGGCCGCAGCGTTCCCGTGCCTGGTCTGGCGGCAGCGCCGGCACAGCCTCCTCGAGCAGGGGATGTCCCACCCATGTGACCGGCACGCCGGCGCGCTGGTAGAATTCCTCCTCAAACTTGAACAACACGAGCATCCGGTCCACGTGCTGTCGCACGAAGCGGAGCCGCCACCGCCCCCAGGCCCACAGTTGCGGGCTGATGTAGTAGGCAACGCGAACGCCGGCGCGCTTGGCGATCGGCGCGAGGATAGGCAAGTTGAAGTCGCCGAAGTCGACCAGGAGCACGAGGTCAGGCCGGGCAGAGGCCAGGTGTTCGGCGAAGAGACGCTTGGCGCGCGCGAACCGTGAGAGATGGCGAGCAGCGTCGAACGGCCCGATGCTGGCGGCGGCGGTCAGGTCATCCCAGAGGTCTGCGCCAACGGCCCGCAGTGCCGGCCCGCCCAGGCCGGCGACGGTCAGGCCAGGGACCCGCTGCCGCAGCGCTGTGACCAGGCGGGCCGCGTGCGCGTCGCCGGACGGATCACCGGCCACGACGAAGAGGGACGGCATGAGTTAGTCCATGGTCCATAGTCGATAGTCCATAGTAGACCAAAAACGATTCGCGGCTGCGAAGAGGACCATGGTCTATGGTCTATGGACTATGGACTGATGACGCTTCTTCATGACGCTCAGCGGCGGCGTCGGGGCGCGGTTGGACGGCGCATCTTGCGCTCGATCTCCAGCGCCAGGGCCAGGGCTGCGCGGCCATCTTGGCCAGAGACGAGCGGGGCGCGCCGCAGGCGCACGGCGCGGACAAACGACGCCAACTCATCCTGCAGCGGCGACTGCTTATTGACCGGCAGATCCACCCGTTGGATGCTGCAGCCGTCCTTGCGAGCCATCTCGACGGTCTGCTGCCGCGTGTCAATAGAGAGGTACCGGTCTTCCTGGAACACGCGGAACCGGCGCAGCGGCTCCTCGCTGATGCGGCTGGCGGTCAGGTTGGCCACACAGCCGGAGGCGAACTCGATCCGGGCGTTGGCGATGTCCTCGCTGGGCGAGAGGACTGAGACCCCGACCGCGTCCACGCGGCGCACGCGCGAGGGGACCAGCGTCAACAACAGGTCGAGGTCGTGGATCATGACGTCCAAGACGACGCTGACATCGGTGCCGCGGAACGGGTAGGGAGAGAGCCGGTGGATTTCGAGGAATCGTGGATGCTCCAGGAGCTGTTGGGCCGCCTGGATCGCGGTGTTGAACCGCTCGATATGGCCGACCTGGAGGGTCAGCGTGCGCTTGCGGGCCTCCCGGATGAGCGCGTCCGCCTCCGCCAGCGAGGTGGCGATGGGTTTTTCGATCAGCAGATGGACCCCGGCGCGCAGCAGCTCCAGCCCGATCGGCCCGTGAAGCGTGGTCGGCACCGCGACGCTGGCCGCGTCCACCCGGCCGGCCAGCTCCCGGTGGTCGGTGAGCGCATCGCAGCCCAGGTGCCCGGCGACCTCTTTGGCCCGCGTCGCGTCCGTGTCGCACACCGCAGCTACTCGGACACCCGGCATGGCGGCGTAAATCTCCGCATGGCGGGCGCCCAAATGGCCGACCCCGATGACGCCGATTCGCAGTGGTTTTGGCATGCTGCTCCTTGCCGTAAGTCACGCTCTCACGAAAGGTTAAGTCTAGCAGAATGGCTTGCGAGGGTCAAACGGACATGGTAGGATACTCTGCTCTATGTCTACGTATCTACGACTCCTCCGCTTCTTGAGACCCCACGCCGGGGTGTTCGCCCTGGCGGTGGGGTGCATGCTCATCTCCAGCCTGCTCAACGGGCTCCAGCTGGGCGCGCTCATTCCCTTGGCCGACCGCATCTTGACCGACAAGACGATCCCGACGCCGGCCTGGCTGCCTGGCTGGCTCGAGGCGTTCGTCCGGGTGTTGAACGATACACCTCCAAACACGCTCCTCATTTGGTTCGCGGTCACGATCCCCTTCTTGTTCATGCTCAAGGGCCTCTTCGACTTCTGGCAGACGTTCTACGTGAACGACGCAGGCCAGCGGGTGCTGCGCGACATCCGGCAACAGATGTTCGATAAGTTCACGCAGCTCTCGATGGACTACCACACCAAGCACCCCACCGGTACGACGATGTCGCGCATCGTCTACGACACTGGGGCCATCCAGAATAGCATCACCGAAGGGGTGTACGACCTCGCCTTCCAAGGTTTCCAGGTGCTCGTGTTCCTCGTGCTGGCCATTTCCATCAGCCTCAAGTTCGCCGTCATCATTCTCCTGCTCGCCCCGCTGATCGCGTTGCCGATGGTGACGATCGGCAAAATGCTGAAGAAGCTCTCCCAGCAGACTCAGCACGTGATGGGCCAGCTGAACGCGACGATCCTGGAATCGATCGCCGGCATCCAGATCGTGCAGGCCTTCAGCATGGAACCATGGGTGCGCGGCAAGTTCGCCAAGGCCAGCGAGAGCTACTATCGGCTGAATCGGAAGCTACAGAAGCGGATGAACTTCCTCTCGCCGCTGACCGAGACGGTCGGCGCCATCGGCGGCGCACTCGTCTTCTGGTACGGCGGCCACGCGGTGCTGCGCGGGGAGATGTCGCTGGGCACGTTCTTCGTCTTCCTCGGCGCGATTCTGCAGCTCATCCGCCCGCTGAAACGGCTCTCCCGCCTGCACAGCGTCAACCAGCAGGCCCTGGCCGCCGCCGAGCGGATCTTCGAGGTGCTGGACCAGGAGCCCACGGTGGTCGAGCATCCCAAGGCGCGGAAGCTGCCGCCGTTCCACCGCGAGATCAGCTACGAGGACGTGTCGTTCCACTACGACAGCCAGCCGGTGCTGCGCGGCATCAACCTCAAGATCCCCTTCGGCGAGACGCTGGCCATCGTCGGCCCCAGCGGTGCCGGCAAGACCACGCTGGCCGGCCTGCTGCCGCGGTTCTACGATCCGACCGCCGGGCAGGTGAAGATCGACGGGATCAACATCAAGCACATCACGCTCTCGTCGCTGCGCGACCAGATCGGCCTGGTGACCCAGGACACGACGCTGTTCAACGACACCGTGCGCGCCAACCTGGCGGCTGGCAAGCCCGGGGCCACGGTGGACGAGATGGTCTCCGCGGCCAAGGCAGCAAGCGCGCACTCCTTCATCACCCGGTTGCCCAAGGGCTACGACACGGTCATCGGCGAGCGCGGCGACCTGCTCTCCGGCGGGGAGCGGCAGCGCCTGGCGATCGCCCGTGCGCTGCTGCGCAACCCCTCGATCCTGATCTTGGATGAGGCCACGAGCCAGCTTGATGCGGAGTCCGAGCACCTGATCCAAGAGGTGATGGAGAAGATCCGCGAGACGCGCACCGTCATCCTCATCGCACATCGCTTGTCCACGGTCCGGCTCGCCCACCGGATCGTGCTGGTCCAGGAAGGGCGCATTGTGGAGTCGGGTCATCACGACGAGCTCCTGCACAAGAGCCCCCTCTACCGGAGGTTCTGTGAGCTTCAGCTCATGCACGCAGGGCCCAAGGACGCTTCCTCGACGGCCAGCTAGGGCTGGCCCGGCGGCCGTGGTAGCGGCCGCGCGAGGCGGATCCATCGTCGGAGATCTGGCACGTTTGGGAGGTTCAGGGTATGGCCAGTGAACTGGTACGGCAACTACTGGAGGCCGGCGTGCACTTCGGCCACCAGACCAAGCGGTGGCACCCGAAGATGAAGCAGTTCATCTTCGGCAGCCGCTCGGGGATCTACATCATCGACCTCGAGAAGACCGAGCAGCACCTCGAGGCGGCGGGCGCGTTCTTGGAAGAGCTGGCGGCCAAGGGCCAGCAGGTGCTGTACGTCGGCACCAAGAAGCAGGCGCAGTCGATCCTTGCGGCCGAGGCGAAGCGCGCCGAGCAGCCCTACGTCATCACCCGATGGCTCGGCGGCACGCTGACCAACTACGAGACCATCAAGCACAACATCGAGCGCTTGAACGAGCTGCGCGAGAAGAAGAAGACCGGCTACTTCGAGCGGCTCTCCAAGAAGGACGCGAAGAACCTCGACCGCCAGCTCGATCGGCTGGAAGAGAACTTCTGCGGCATGGCGGAGATGCGCCGCCTGCCAGGCTGCGTCTTCGTGGTCGACACCAAGCGCGAGCTGATCGCGGTGCAGGAAGCCAACCGGCTGAAGATCCCGGTCGTCGCGATCTGCGACACGAACGCGGACCCGGACCTGATCACCTACCCGGTGCCAGGCAACGACGACGCGCTGCGCTCCATCCGGCTCATCACGGGTTTGCTGACCAACCGCTTCATCGCGGGCAAGTCCCGCTGGGCGCTGCAGCAGCAGGCCTCCAAGCAGGTGGCCGAGGCGGCCGCGGCCGTTCCGGCGGAAGCCGCGGCGACCGAGAGCGCGGCATGAGTGTCAAGGTCAGCGTCGACGCCATCAAGGCGCTGCGGGAGAAGACGAGCGCGTCCCTGAACGACGTGCGCAAGGCGCTGGAGTCCTCCGGCGGCAACGAGGCCAAGGCGTTGCAGCTCTTGCGCGAGCGGGGCGCGGCGATCGCCGAGAAGCGCCAGGGCAAGGCGGCCGGCGACGGCCGGATCGAGTCCTATGTCCATCACGACGGCAAGCTCGCGGTGCTGGTCGAGGTCAACTGCGAAACCGACTTCGTGGCGCGCACGCCGGACTTCGGGCAGTTCTGCAAGGACGCGGCGCTCCAGGTCGCGGCCATGAGCCCCAAGTACGTGCGCGCAGAAGATGCGCCGGCGGGCGCCGATGCGGAGACCGTCAAGGGCCAAGCGCTGCTCGCCCAGCCTTTCGTTAAGGACCCCGGCACCACGGTGGGCGAGCTGCTGAACGCGCTGGTCGCGAAGACCGGCGAAAAGGTCGTTGTGCGCCGGTTCGCGCGGTTCGCAGTGGGCGAGGCGGCGTAAGGCGCATGGCCGCCCGTTCGAGCGTCCGGGCCGCGGCGGCCGCACCGCGCGCGGCGAAGCCGGTCTACAAACGCATCGTGCTGAAGCTCAGCGGGGAAGCGTTGCAAGGGTCCCTCGGCTTCGGCATCGACGCTGCGGTCATCCAGGACCTGGCGCGGCAGATCAAGGACATCAAGGCGCTCGGCGTCGAGGTGACGGTCGTCGTCGGCGGCGGGAACATCTTCCGCGGGCTGGCGCAGGCCAACGCCACCGGCATGGAGCGCGCGACGGCCGACTACATGGGCATGCTGGCCACGGCCATCAACGGCCTGGCCCTCCAGGACGCGTTGGAACAGGTCGGCGTGCCGACGCGCGTCCAGACCGCGATCGAGATCGCCAAGGTCGCCGAGCCGTACATCCGCCGCCGGGCGATCCGGCACCTCGAAAAAGGGCGCGTCGTGATCTTCGTCGGCGGCATCGGCAACCCGTTCTTCACGACGGACACGACGGCGGCGCTGCGCGCCATGGAGATCGGGGCGGACGTGGTGCTGAAGGGCACGAACGTGGACGGGGTCTACTCCGCCGACCCGGAGACCGACCGGAACGCGAAGCGGTTCACGAGCCTGAGCTTCATGGACGTGCTGAAGAAAGGGCTCAAGGTCATGGACGCGACGGCCGTGAGCCTGTGCATGCAGGGCAAGATCCCGATCATCGTCTTCGACCTCCGGCGCAGCGGCAACATCAAGCGCGCGGTCTGCGGCGAGCCGGTGGGAACCCAGGTGGTGAACCGATGACTCCGCTCCAGAAGCTGTACGGGGACGTGGAAGACAAAATGAAGAAGGCGGTCGCGGCCCTCCAGCACGAGTTCGCCGAGATCCGCGGCGGCCGCGCCACGCCGGCGCTGCTGGAGAACATCCATGTCGAGGCGTACGGCGCGACGAGCCCGCTGAAACAGCTCGCCGCGATCACGGCCCCTGAGCCGCGGCTGCTGATCGTGCAGCCGTGGGATGCCAGCATCATCAATGAGGTCTCGAAGGCCATCCAGAAGGCCTCCATCGGCATGACCCCGTCGGTGGACGGGAAATTGATCCGCGTGCCGGTGCCGCCGCTGACCGGCGACCGGCGCCAAGAGCTGGTCAAGATCACGCACAAGATGGCGGAAGAGAGCCGGATCTCCGTGCGGAACGTTCGGCGCGATGCGCTCGAAACCGTGAAGAAGCTGAAGAACGATAATCAGGCTACGGAAGACGACGTGAAGGAAATCAGCGTCCACGTCCAGAAGGTCACGGACAAATACATCGAGCAGCTCAACGGGCTGGTGAAATCCAAAGAAGTGGAGCTGAATAGCGGGTAACCGCCTGTCCCGACGGTTATTGCGTAAGGCAGGCGCCCGCAGCGATGCGGGCGCGTTTGTTCTACGGATTGTTATACAATGTTCCCAACGCGAGCTTCGGGCCGCTAGCTCATCTGGTAGAGCAAGGGCCTTTTAAGCCCTGGGTGCTGGGTTCGAGTCCCAGGCGGCCCATTTTTTCCAAACACAGAGGTGGCAATGAAGAAGGGACACGCGCTCTTCAGTTGGGTCCTTACCGGCGCCCTGTGCGGCTTGGCGGCCGCACCGGCGCGCGCCGAGGAGCCGGCTCCTGCGGTGCCTGCATGGGAGCAGGCCTTGCAAGACATCGCCGCGCATGGGTACCGGGACATTGACGACGCAAAAAAGGTCTGTCCGCCGGCGCTGCGGTACTGGGCCCAGGAGCTGGATGCCGCCGGATCCGCGCTCCAGGCCGAAGCAGTCCGCGGCGTTGCGGCGACTCTGGAATCCGCTTCGGTGACCACTTCCGACGCGATGAAGGTGAAGCTGGCGCCAGCCAAGGTGCTGCCGCCGTTGCTGGAGGCGCGCGTCCGGTGCCCGAACATTGCGCTCACGGCGGCCATGGACGTCTATCGCCAAGGGCATCCGGCCGAGTGCGATAAGATCGCGCGGGGCAGTGGGATCCTGGCGCAGGCGTTCGAACACGAGTTGACCATCGTCGGTTTTGATCTTGATGCGACCGCCAAGGATTTGATGCTGCGCCGCAACCGCCTCATTTGGGAGCTTGCCGGCGTCACCCAACGGCGATGCGCGGCTCAAACCATGGATCAAGCTCAGGTGCTGGATGATCAATCTATGGGGCTGCGGGAACAAGTGCGGCGGCTGGATGAGATGATCGCCAGCCATGCGCAGGGATCGCCGGAACTGTGAGCGATCGCACGCATGCGATGGGTAGTCTATATTCTGCGCTGCGGCGACGGGTCGTTGTACACGGGCGTGACGACCGATCTTCAGGCCCGGATGCGGATGCATCGCTCCGGCAAAGGCTCGGCGTACGTCCGGCAGCGGCGCGTCGGGCGCATCGTGCACACCGAGCGGTACCGCACCCGCTCGCGAGCGCAACAACGGGAGTGGGAGATCAAGCACTGGACGCGTCAGGTCAAATTAGCGTTCTTGGCGAAGCCGCATGCATGATCTGAAGCTGCTGCGCGAGCAGCCGGAAGCGCTTCGGGAGGCGCTGGCCAAGCGCCGGGTAACGCTCTCACTCGAGGCCCTTTTGGAGCTCGAGAAGAGCCGCCGCGTGTTGCTGACCGCCATCGAGACCGATCGCGCCGAGCTGAACAAGAAGTCCGAGGCGTTCGGCCGGCAGCAGGACAAGTCAGCGCCGCCGGCTGCGCTGAAGAGTCTCTCCGCCGGCATCAAGCAGCGGGAGCAGGCGCTCAAAGACGCCGAAGCCGAGATGGAGCGGCAGCTGGCGTTCGTGCCCAATATTCCGCACAGCTCGGTGCCGGTGGGGGATGCGTCGGCGAACCAGATCGTGCGCACCGTCGGGCAGAAGCCATCGTTCCCCCTCAAACCCAAGGACCACCTGGCAATCGGCGCCGACCTGAAGTTGTTCGACCTGGAGCGCGCGGCGAAGATCTCCGGGTCGCACTTTCCGCTCTTCATCGGCAAGGGCGCGCGGCTGGAGCGCGCGCTGATCCAGTGGATGCTGGACGTGCAGACCAAGGAGCACGGCTACACCGAGGTGTCGCCGCCGCTGTTGGTCACCCGGGCCTCGATGTTCAGCACCGGGCAGCTGCCGAAGTTCGAGGAGGACATGTACCGGTTGCGGGATGACGAGCTCTTCCTCATCCCGACGGCCGAGGTGCCGGTGACGAACCTCCACCGCGACGAGATCCTCGACGAGGCGCAGCTGCCGATCACGTACGCGGCGTACACGCCGTGCTTCCGACGCGAAGCTGGTTCGTACGGCAAGGACACGCGCGGCCTGGTGCGCGTGCACCAGTTCGACAAGGTCGAGCTGGTCAAGTTCACGACGCCGGAGCGCTCCTACGAGGAGCACGAGGCGCTGGTCCAAGACGCGGAGGACATCCTCCAGCGCCTGGGCCTGCACTACCGGGTCGTGTGCCTGGCGACCGGGGACTTAAGCTTCGCCGCGGCGAAGTGCTACGACCTGGAAGCCTGGGCGCCAGGCCTCAACCAATATCTGGAAGTCTCCAGCTGCAGCAACTTCGAAGCGTTCCAGGCCCGGCGGGCAAACATCCGATACCGGTCGGCGGCCACCAAGAAACACGCGTTCGTCCACACGTTGAACGGGTCAGGGGTGGCCCTGGCGCGAACGCTCATCTGCCTGCTGGAGACGCACCAGCAGCCGGACGGGCGCGTGCGCATCCCAGAGCCGCTGCGGCCGTATCTTGATGGGCAAGATCACCTCTAACGCCGCGGCGGCCATCGGGCGGCTGCTGAAGGCCGTCATGGTCGTCGTGGTTGTGCCGGCTGCGGTGGGGCTGCTGCTCGGCGTGCTGGGGCAATTGGACCAGCCGACCGTCTCTGGCGGGTTGGTGCTGACCTGGCTCGGGTGGGGCTTCTGCGGCTACGTGGCGGTGCACCTGTTGTTGTACCGTCCAGAACCGGTGTTCCGGTTCAGCCATCGCCTGTTCTCGACGGTGGCGGTGTGGCTCTTCGGCGGGCAAGTGGCCAGCACCGAAGGCGGGGCGCCTTCAGGCAACGGCAAAGGCGGCAAATCCTCCGGCAAGGCCCGCAAGGGCGGAGGCGCTGCCGAAGGCTCGACGTTGGTGGCCTTCAGCCCGTACGTTGTGCCGCTGTACACCATACTCGTGTGCGTTGCAGCCTGGCTGCTGCGCCAGGCTGGCGTGGACCGGGCGCTGGTGGACGGCCCGGCCGCAGCCTTGGTCGGCGTCACCGCCGCGTTCCACTGGGTCATGACTGCGGATGACCTGCAGCGGCAGCGCGACCGGTGGCACCTGGAGACGTACCTGCTAGCCCTCGGTCTGGTGTTCCTGCTGACGTTGTTGATCGGGGTCGCGGCGCTACCGCTGGCTGTGCCTGAGTTCTCGGCGCTGGACGCGCTGGCCGCCGGTTTCGAGGCGACGAGGGCGTTGTATCAGGGGATCGTCCAGACTTTGTTCTTTTGATCCCAGGGCATGTTGACCGCAGCATTCCATCAGGCTATAGTTGCGATCACGTGGAATGACGGAGCCGGAGCTTGAAAAATGTTTTGGAGGGGTACCCAAGTGGTTGACGGGGATCGCCTTGAAAGCGATTAGACTCCGAGAGGAGTCTCGTGGGTTCGAATCCCACCCCCTCCGCCGTTACTGACATGGCACGCGCAGCCCTCACAGCCAGCGAGCAGATGACCGTCCTCAAGGCGGTCCAACAACAGCTCGCGATCAATCAGGGACAATTGGCTGCACGGTGTCGCGTGCACCCGCGGACATTCTCAGACTGGATGAGAGGCCGGGTCCGGATGCGCTATGACATCCTGGAGGCGTTGATCCAAGATTCAGGCATCACGGTTGCGCCCATTGGGCAACTACCGGAATTTGGTCATGTCCGCGCGGCGGCCCGGCTGGGCGCCCTGCGCCGAAATACGTTGTACGGCAATCCGGGCACTCCCGATGGGCGCCGACGCGGAGGGGTCGCCGCCATGATGCGCATGCGGGCCGCGCAGATGCCTGGCATGGAACATGGTTTCGTGTTCGCCAAACGGATTCGCGAACCCGCGCCGTCGAGCGAGCTCGCAGAATTTATCGGAATGATGCTCGGTGACGGATGCCTGTGCAGCGCGTTTCAAGCGGCGCTGTATTTCAATACAGAAACGGACAGGCCGTACGCCGATTACATGGATGCGCTCGCGGTGTCCCTCTTCGGTATCAAGCCCCATCACGCGACGATTGCAGGAACGCGCGCCGGGGCCTTGGTGTTTTCAAGCAAACGGCTCGTGGACTATCTCCTCTCCCTTGGGTTGAAGCGCGGGGATAAAGTGACCCATCAGGCAGGAGTTCCGGCGTGGATCACCGCGAACGTAGGCTATCGTCGCAGCTGTCTTCGCGGGCTGATGGACACGGACGGGTCTGTGTACGCTTATCAACATCTCGTCGCTGGAAAGCGCTATGGTCATGTCGCATGGTGTTTTACGAATCGCTCACTGCCGCTGCTTCATTTCGCGCGAGACACCTTGCGGCTGAACGGTTATCGGCCAACCACCTCGCAATTTCGGGTGTACTTGCATCGGCGTTCGGATATTGCGCGTTATTTTTCAGATATTGATACGCATAATCTCAAGCATCGCCAACGCTACACGTTGTTTTCTAGGACTCTCGAAGCGTCGGGGAGAGGTACCCAAGTGGTTGACGGGGCCGCTCTCGAAAAGCGGTAAGGCCGAAAGGCCTTCGTGGGTTCGAATCCCACCCTCTCCGCCATTCTTGGCGACGGCGGAAATGCTGGTCAAGCGACGGGAATTCACTACAATGGAGAGGTGTCTGAGTGGCTGAAAGAACGCGATTGGAAATCGCGTAGCCTCCGAAAGGGGGCTCCTGGGTTCGAATCCCAGCCTCTCCGCCATTTCTGCGCTCGTAGCTCAACTGGATAGAGCATCAGCTTGCGGAGCTGGAGGTTCCGAGTTCAAATCTCGGCGAGCGCGCGTCTTTTTCCGGTGACCCGATGACGTCCCAAGCGATCCCCAACGTTGACGAGACCTATGTCCGCGAGGCGCTGAAAGAGGCTGAGCGGTCGCTGGAGTCCCGCGACCGCCCGGTCGGCGCGGTCATCCTCCACCAGGGCACCGTCATCGCGCGGGCGCACCACCAGGTGCGGCTCTTGCGCGACCCGACCGCGCACGCCGCGGTCATCGCCATCACGCAGGCGGCGAACGCGCTACAGTCGGACCAGATGCCCGAGGCGACGGTGTACCTGACGCAGGAGCCGTGCGCGATGTGCACCGGCGCTGTTTTGCTCAGCGGCGCGGCCCGGCTCGTCTTCGGGGCCAGCGATTCCAAGGCCGGCGCCTGCGGCTCAGTGATTGACCTGACCGGCAACGAACGGCTGAACCGCCGCCTGGTCGTCGTGAAAGATGTGCTCGCCGGTGAGTGCTACGCGCTGCTGCGTCGCGCGCAGGTCAGCGCCTGAGTGTTCGTCGGCACGTCGGAGAGGTACCCAAGAGGCCGACGGGAGCGGTTTGCTAAACCGTTGTACGGGGTCATACCCGTACCGAGGGTTCGAATCCCTCCCTCTCCGCCATTTCATTACGCATTGTATCTAGAGCTGACCGCATGACCGCGCCACACCTGCCCTTTGCCCGCCGGTACCGGCCCCAGGCCTTTCAGGAGCTGGTCGGGCAGCCGCACGTCACGGAGACGCTGACGCGCGCGCTGTCGCAGCAGCGCCTCGCCCAGGCGTACCTCTTCGCCGGCCTGCGCGGGGTGGGGAAGACCTCGGCCGCGCGCATCCTGGCCAAGTGCCTCAACTGCGAGTCCGGGCCGACGGCGAGGCCGTGCAACCGCTGCGATATCTGCACCGGGATCACCGCCGGCGCCAGCTTGGCGGTGACGGAAATCGACGGCGCGTCCAACCGCGGCATTGATGAGATCCGCAGCCTCCGCGAGACCATCCCCTTCGCCCCGGCCGGGGCCCGGTTCCACGTGTACATCATCGACGAAGTCCACATGCTCACGGCCGAGGCGTTCAACGCGCTGCTCAAGACGCTGGAAGAGCCGCCGGCGCACGTGAAGTTCATCTTCGCGACGACCGCCGCCAACAAGGTCCCCTCGACGATCCTCTCGCGGTGCCAGCGGTTCGATTTCCGCCGGCTGGACGCGCCCACGATCGTCGGGGCGCTGTCGAACATCGTGAAGCTCGAGCAGCTCAAGGTCGAGGCGCCGGCGCTGTACGCGATCGCGCGCGCGGCCGACGGCAGCCTGCGCGACGCTGAAGTGATGCTCGAGCAGGCGGTCAGCTTTACCGACGGCGCGGTCACCGAATCGGACGTCACCGAGCTGCTCGGACAAGTCGAGGGCGAGGCGTTGCGCGCCTGGACGCAGGCGCTCTTGGACCGCGACGCGCCCGAGGCGCTGCGGCAGCTCGCCGCCCAGCTTGAGCGCGGCAAGGAGCCGGCGCCGCTCTTGGTGAGCCTGCTGCACTACCTGCGCAACCTCCTAATCGTCAGCGCGTCAGGCGGTGACGTGAAATCGGTCGCGCGGCTGATCGATGAGCCGGCCGAGCGGTTAGCCGACCTGGTCAAGCAGGCCCAGTGCGTCAGCGCGCAAGAGCTGCTGCTGCTCGTGCAGATCCTGCACGGCGCGTACGAGTTGGTCCGCCGTAGCCCCCTCGCGCAGACGGTGCTGGAGCTTGCGATCATCAAGGTGGCGACGCGGGAGCAGTGGGTCGCGATTGACGAGCTCACGCGCCGGCTGGAACAGGCCGGGCAGGGCGTGGCCTCGTCCCCAGCAGCCGCCCAGCCGGCCGCCACGCGGCCTGGGGCAGCCTCCAAGCTGACCTCTGCGACAGTCCCGGGGACTCTTCAGCAGTCGTCAGGGAGCATCATCGCCACATCCGCGGCTTCAGAGCCGTCCAACCCCGCCCCTGTCGTACGCGCGGAAGCGCCGGCAAGCCTTGCCGAGATGTGGTCCACGTTTCTAGAGCAGTTGGGCGCTCAGAAGATGTCGCTCGCCGCGTATTTGGCTGATGCGCGCCCGCTGCGGTTCGAGGGCCACACGCTCGTGATCGGACTGCCAGGGTTCGCCCTGCACCAAGAAGTTCTCACCGCGGTGGACCATCAGCGGCTGATTGAACGCCTGTGGTCCGGGCTGCAGGGGCAGGCTGTCAAGGTGGCGTACGAGATGATGCCTGAGCCTGAGCCGTCGGCCGTGCCGGCCCGTTCGGCCTCCCGGGACACCGGTTCACCGATCGTGGATGACATCGTGCGGCTCTTCAACGCCACACTCCTGGCGCCGCCGAAAGCGACCGGATGACGTACGCGGCCCCGCTGATGCGGCTGCTCGCCGCGCTGGAGAAGCTTCCGGGCATCGGCCCCCGGTCAGCGGAGCGGATCGCGTTTTATCTGCTGCGCGCGCCGAGGGAAGACGCCCGCGTCCTGGCCCAAGCCGTCACCGACGTCAAGGACCACCTGCGCTTCTGCGAAATCTGTTTCAACCTGAGCGAAGGTGAGCGGTGCCGCATCTGCCAGGACGCCTCGCGCGACGCCGCCTCCATCTGCGTCGTCGAGGAGCCGAAGGACGTGCTGGCGATCGAGAAGACCGGCGCGTTCCGCGGCCTGTACCACGTGCTGCTGGGTGCCATCGCGCCCTTGGATGGGATCGGGCCGGAACTCTTGAAAATCGATGAGCTGGTACGGCGGGTGGACACCGGCGGCATCCAGGAGATCATCCTGGCCACCGACGCGGACAAAGACGGCGAGACGACCGCCAATTACCTGTTCAAGCTGCTCCGCCCGATGGGGGTCAGGCTGACCCGGATCGCCTCCGGCATTCCGGTCGGCAGCCACCTGGAGTACGCAGACCAAGCCACGCTTGCCAAAGCGCTTGAGGGCCGGCGCGAGCTTTGACCGCTCGTCGCTGTCATGCAGCGATGACGGGAGATGTGCTAGAATTCCAGCATCGTCTCCCCCGTTCTTTGATTCCCCGGTAGCTCAGTCGGTAGAGCGGCTGACTGTGGACGGGGCTATGGAGGTCCTATGCGGCGCTACGCGGATCGCCGAGCATATATTATTGCGGCGGTTAAGAAGCGCAGACGCAAGGTTCGCATGCAGGCACTCGCCTATATGGGTGGGCGCTGCAGCCGATGCGGGTACGATCGGTGTCCCGAGGCACTGGAGTTTCATCATCGGGATGCCTCCGCAAAGGAGTTCGGCATCTCAGCTCGCGGTCATACGCGCAGTTGGGAGCGGGTCCGTGCCGAACTTGAGAAATGCGTCTTGGTGTGCGCGAATTGCCATCGGGAGTTCCATGCCCAAACGCAGCTTTCCGCCGAAAGGCGGATTGAAACTGTGGGTGAATTCAGGGAAGCCTAACCCCGTGAGGGTATGGTAATCCTGAGCGAAGCCCCCGAGGTCTCGCGTTGCTTCGCAGCGTGTCGGGGGAACGTGCAGAGACTAAGCGCCCACCACCTGTACCTTGCTGCGACAAGGATGGTGAAGAGATAGTCCAGGCCTTGCGGAAACGCAGGGGCAGCCTGTAATCAGCATGTCGGAGGTTCGAGTCCTCCCCGGGGAGCCATCATTACTGCTCGGAATATTTGAGCAGAGAGGTTACGAGCCCTGGCTCGTTCGTTGAGCCAGGGCTCGCTTTATCTGGCGCGGTTTCAAATGGTTGTGTCTTCGCTCATCCTTCTTCCAGATCACTCTACCTCTCTGTTGCCGTACCTGTGATTGTCGCGACCATCTGACAGCCATCTTACGGCCCATTCTGGCTCTCTTCCTCTCGGAATCTGTGATCCAGGGGGCTGGCTGATTTAACGCATCCTGCCAAGGATTGGGCACACATTCCAGCATCTTAGGGGGCCTTGTAACTCAACACTCAACCTGCGGGTTCGTATCCGTTACAACCTCTCTGTCGCCCATATGAGAGAGGAAATACTGTCAGGCTACCGTTTGATTTGTTATACTCTGTGAGTTCACCCCGGAGGCCCCCTGGAATGAAACTGCTCGAAACCCTTACTCCCAACGAAGTGGCAAAAGGCCTCAAGCTGCATCCTTTCACTGTTACACGCTTGGCTCGTGAGGGCAAGATCCCCGCATTCAAGGTTGGCGGTGTCTGGCGGATTGAGAAAGCTGAGTTCGAAAGTTGGGTTAAGAAGCAGCGCAGTAGAAGGAAGCGATGAGAAGCAAAATAATGGCTAGAAGGAAAGCGGGTCAAACTAAAGAAATCGCGGTCGACTCATACTCCCACAAGGGAAAGAAGCGCAAGAATAACCCCCATGTGGGGTTGGTTTCGACCGCGACCGACAAGCTAGACGGTCGGACACAATACCAGCATGATCCGCATATCGATCCATACCTTAACTGGGCGGGCAAAGCGGAAGGAACGAGTTTTGAAGTACAAAACGTCAGCCTCCACATCCACGAACGGATTGACCCTAAGAGGATCATTAAGGCATTTCTCAAGAAGAGGGAACCAAAAGAGCGCCAACTCGAATTATTCGGCCAACCAGATAATGATCCACCACTAAATAGAGCTATCGATTTCTACCGGCATGAGCAGGATTGGACGAACCGGTTGATTGCAGGGGACTCGCTGCTCGTTATGAACTCACTCCTTAAGAAAGAGGGAATGGCTGACAAAGTGCAGATGATCTATGTCGATCCCCCCTACGGCATCAAATACAACTCCAACTTCCAGCCGTTCGTGAATAAGCGCGATGTAAAAGACGGAAACGATGCAGATCTACCAGCCGAACCAGAGATGATCCAAGCGTTCAGAGATACGTGGCAATTAGGCATCCATAGCTATCTGACGCATTTGCGAGATCGTCTACTAGTTGCTAAAGATCTGCTACATGAAAGCGGAAGTTGCTTCGTGCAGATCAGTGACGACAACATGCATCACGTTAGAGAACTGATGGATGAAATATTCGGTGCGAAGAATTTCGTGTCCGTTATTACTTTTCAGAAAACCACAAGTTCAACAGGAGACAGGCTTTCATCTGTCTCGGACTATCTGCTTTGGTACGCAAAGCATCATCCGTCTTTAAAATACAGGCAACTCTATTTGAAAAAAGAGATGGGCGGTGCGGGGTCGTTGGGCTACAACCGAGTCCAACTGCCGAACGGAACAAGGCGGTCATTGTCTAAGCTGGAAGATTACACGAAACTACCTGTTGGGTCGAAACTCTATAAGGTTGATAACCTTACGAGTAACCGCCCTGCGGGTCAGGGCGATGTTCGCGAATTTGTTTTCGAGGGAAAAGCTTACCGACCAGGAAAGGGTACTTTCAAAACAGATCTCAAAGGGTTAACCCAACTGGCCTCTGCAGGCAGAATTGAAGCATCTTCCCATGGCATCTATTACGTACGTTTTTTTGACGACTTTCCATTCTTTGCGATCTCAAATCTCTGGGACGACACTAGCGCGGGTGGATTTGGCATGGACAAGATATACGTTGTCCAAACTAACACCAAAGTGCTAGAACGCTGCGTCCTTATGACTACTGACCCTGGAGATCTTATCTTTGATCCCACGTGCGGCTCAGGTACCACAGCCTACGTGGCCGAACAATGGGGACGGCGCTGGATCACTTGCGACACATCACGCGTGGCGATTACTCTAGCTAAACAGCGATTGATGACTGCTCGATTTGACTACTTTGAACTGGCCCATCCCGCAGAGGGCATAAGAAGTGGTCTTAAGTACAAAATGGCCCCACACATTATGCTGAGCTCAATTACCAACAATGAGCCACCAAAAGAAGAGACCCTCTATGATCAACCAATCATTGAAAAAAACAAAGTACGCGTCACAGGTCCGTTCACAGTTGAAGCGGTCCCCTGCCTTCGGATCAGACCCTTTGATGGTAATGAGCCGAGAATTGAATCAACGGGTGCACAACTCGCTCGTGCTGGAGAGACAAGTCGACAGGCCGAGTGGCGTGATGAGTTGAAGATCACAGGCATTCGGGCGGTCGGTGGTAAAGCGCTTGCATTTTCCAGGATTGAACCTATGGTCGCCACACGATTTCTTCACGCAGAGGGAGAGATCCTTGAGTCGAACGGAACAACTCGGAGAGCCTATATAAGCTTTGGGCCCGACTTCGGCCCACTTGAGCAACGACAAGTTGAAGAGGCCTGTAAGGAAGCCAGGGCACTTAAACCGGCTCCTGATTTTGTGATCTTTGCAGCCTTTCATTTTGACCCTGAAGCAGCCAAAGACGTAGACCTCATAAACTGGCCAGGGACGAAGATACTGAAGGTGCAGATGAGCGTCGATTTGTTGACCAAAGATCTCAGGAAGAGCCGCTCATCCAGTCACAGCTATTGGTTGATCGGACAGCCAGATGTTGAAGTGAAGAAGCAGAAAGATGGCACGTACCGTATCAAGGTTAACGGGTTTGACTATTATGATCCGATCAGCGGTGAGATCATTTCCAAAGGTACCAAGCATATCGCGATGTGGTTTCTGGACACAGACTATGATGAGCGGAGCTTGTACCCTGATCAGGTGTTTTTTCCGGAAGGGGACCCAAAGCGAGACTGGACTCGTCTTGCTAAGGCCTTGAACGGTGAAGTGAACGAAGAGCTCTTGGGGCAGTTTGCTGATGTGGAATCGCTCCCATTCTCAGCCGGTGAGAGTAGGCGGGTGGGGGTCAAGATTATTGATAACCGCGGCATCGAATCGTTTGTGATTAGGAAGCTTGACTAGCGATGAGTCAGAAGACGATTGATCGGCTTATCATCAATGGGCCCTACGAAGAGCCGAAGGAACACTGGCTTTATATGAGGGAGGTACAAGAATTCGAACGACGGCCTGGTCGTAGGGAGTCCGGGTACTGGCGGGCCTCAGTGAGAACAGCGAGGAACTTCGACGATCCAGGTGAGTTCATTCCAATCCAACTCGTCAATCAAATCCGCCCTCGGGTGAAACAGTGGCGAGACAAAGACTACCCCAACGTTACAGGTGTCACAAGGAAACTGCTGACTTTTTGGCAGGACGTGAGTCAGCGAGACCAGCGATTATTTTGGTGTCAGCTTGAAGCTGTAGAGACTGCGATCTGGCTTGCAGAAGCCAGTCCTGCAGAGTTGCAGGGCCTTGCAATTGGCAATGACGGCAGCGAGTGGCCACGTCAATGCCTCAAGCTGGCTACCGGTACCGGAAAAACCGTCGTGATGGCCATGCTGATCGCGTGGCAGGCTCTGAATAAGCTCGCCAATCCAACCAATCCACGCTTTTCTAAGAATATTCTTGTTGTTGCCCCTGGTCTGACGGTTCGAGATCGGCTTCAGGTGTTGCTACCGCAAAACCCAGATAATTTCTATCAGAGTTTTGTTCTTGTTGATTCCGCGATGTGGCAGGAGCTCCTCCAGGCCAAGGTCGTAGTCACCAACTGGCACACGCTGGCCCCGATCAATGAGAACTACGGGCCGAAAGTGGTCAAGAAGGGGCCAGAAAGTGACGAAGCGTTCTTCCGTAGGATTCTCCCGGAACTTGGGAATGCCAATAACATTCTTGTCATGAATGACGAAGCGCACCATTGCCATCGGCCTGCCCAGGATGAGGAAGCAGCGGAGAAAGAGAAGGCCACAATTTGGGTGAGCGGCATTGACCGAATACACAAGGCTCGCGGAGTCTTGAAGGCGTACGACCTGACCGCGACACCATTTAAGCCAACGGGCAAGCTGAATCAGGAAGAGCAACTGTTCGGCTGGATCGTTTGTGATTTTGGCCTAAACGATGCGATTGAAAGTGGGCTCGTGAAAACCCCAAAGGTGGCTGTGAGAGATGATTCGGTGGCTGGCCCCGATCTGAGATCGAGGCTCTTTCATATCTATCCTGAGGTGAAGGAAGACCTGAACCGAAGAGCTGAGCCGAATGAGGGGTTGCCTGATCTCGTAAGAAACGCGATCAATATCTTGGGCGGCGATTGGCTCAAGGAAAAAGCGCTGTGGGAGAAACAAGATCCCCCCCGAGAGACACCACCCGTCATGATTATGATCTGCAATCGGACGGAAACGGCCGCGAGACTCGAATATTCCCTGGTGAATGGTTACTGTGCGGTTGATGAACTAGCCGATGGCAATCGCCTGCTGCGTATTGACCAGGATGCCTTGGATAAGATCGAGTCGGACGAAGAAGATAAGCTGGATAAGTCGAAGAAGGAGCTAGTCGAAATAGCCAGGGAAAAATTCAACACCGTTGGAAAAAAGGGCCGGCCTGGCGACGTTGTGCAGTGCGTGATCGGTGTGAACATGCTCTCTGAGGGGTGGGATGCCAGAACCGTGACCCACATCTTAGGGTTACGGGCTTTCGACAGCCAGTTATTGTGCGAACAAGTCATAGGGCGCGGCCTGCGTCGGATTTCCTACGATGTGAATGAAGCCGGTTTCTATGAGCCTGAGTACGTCACGGTGTTTGGCGTTCCATTTACGTTCTTGCCTGCCGAGCAGCAGGCAGGTCCTCCCCAACCGGAGCCACCGAAAACCAAGGTTGGGCCAATTCCTGAGCGAGGCGCACTCGAGATCAAATGGCCGCATGTGTTGAGGGTTGAATACAAGCTGAGCTACTTTCTCGATCTCGACTGGGACAAGCTAGAAAAGCTGACACTTTCTCCCGAAGATGCTCCAACAGTGGTTGAGGTGGCGCCCACCATTGACAACAAACCCCGCTATGATCTGATCAGCCAGCTTGATTTGGACCGGCTAGCGGAAGAAAACCGGCTGCAGAGAATTAAGCTTCAATCTGCTGCGCGTCTACATGAGCAATTTGGAGAGAATTGGGAAGGAGATCCCGGAAGTCACGTTGGACAGTTGATGCAGACACTGGATAAGTTCTTGGTTTCCAACAAGCTTGAGCTCAAGATTCCACGATTCGCTGAGACCGAAAAGCTAAAGAACATCGTCATCGCGTTGAATGCACAGAAAATTGTCAATCATGTTGGGCGGTTCATTCGTAGCTCAAGCCAGGAAGCCCCGACTCCGGTTCTAGACCCGGTTAGGCCGGTAAGAAGCACGGCTACAGCCATGACGTGGTACACGAGTAAGCCGACCCAACCGGTAAAGAAGAGCCAGCTCAGCCATATCGTTACTGATAGTGGCTGGGAAAAAGTCGGCCTAGAATTTGAGCGGGATCGAATACCGGGGCTCGTTTCGTGGGTCAAGAACGACCACCTCGGATTTGAAATCTTCTATCTCTGGCAGGGGCAAACGAAGACTTACTACCCAGATTACATCATCAAGTTCGAAGGCGGCCGACACCTTATTCTTGAAATAAAGGGACAGACGACAGATCAGGACAAAGCAAAGTGGCAGGCAGCCAAGGAATGGGTTGCTGCTATCAATACAAGCGGCAGCTTAGGCACTTGGGAGTTCAAGGTTTTGGACGATCCAAAGGATTTATTCGACCTAGTTAGATGACAAAGGCAGCGTATGAAGATTGGCAGTTTCTGTTCCCATTGAGCTCTCCTAAGTATAGCCATAAGGAACTATGAGTAAGGACCAAGCGGAGTTTTTCAAAGAACTTAAACCGTGGGCCGGGTTCAAGAATTTCACTCTTAATTATTACCTCGGTCCTTACCTACAAAAAGTCAAGACGCTACGCCGACCAATCCTCTTGGTTGATTGCTGTTCCGGACCCGGAAGGTTTGAGGATGGCAATAACGGCTCTCCTTTGATCATGGCAAACCACCTACAAAGGATGCAAAGCCTCGGGGTTCAGTGTAGGGGCATCTTCATAGAGAAAAACAAGAAGTGGTATGAGCAGCTTAAACAGAATTTACAACCGTATGATGGTTACTGCGAGCCTAGCCTCGGGGATTTCAAGACGTATTGGAATAGGATTTACGACCTAACTAAGACGCACACCGTGTTCGTTTATATCGACCCATTTGGAATTGAAGATCTCCTATTCAGTGATTTATCAAAGTTGTTGGCTGCCATTCAGGCAGGGGGAAGTGTGGAACTCCTCGTAAACTGGAATTGTATTGGTTTTCTGAGGTGGGGCCTCCAGTGTCTGAAGGGCGAGGCTGCGACAACCCAGGTCTTCTCGACCATCGATGTTCAGTATGCAGAGGATGGCCACTCAACAATTACCAGCAAGGAGACGCTGGACTTAATTGCCAATGGTAACTACTGGCAAAGTATTCTGAACGGAGGAGATACGGTCGATTTGAAAAGATGTGAATCAGAAATGGCCGCACAGTACCTAAGCCAGTTTGACGACAGCTTGCTGAAGGGCAACTGTCCAATCGTGCCCCGGTACGGCTTGATTCCTAAGTATCACATGATGTTTGTAACGGGGAATTATGATGGGTTTGAGCTCATGAATGACACAATGGCGAAGGCCAGGTCGAAGTCACTACACGACGAATTCATCAGAGACTTGTTGTTTGACATGACCCCAGATGAAGTACGTCGAGATCTAGACCTATTGCCGGCAAGGATTCACAGCTTAATCAGTGATAACCCAGGGCAACTATTTAAACCTGACATAAAGCGCAAACTAATTGGACAGTTGGGTATGTTTGCGAAGTACGAAGACAAAGTCATAACCCAAACTCTGCGCAAGTTAAGAAATGACAAAGCGGTGTCTCCAAATATTGGTAGGGCTATTCTAGGAGTCCGCTATCAAGCGGTTAATAATGGCTGAAAAATCCAGCATCGAATGGACAGACTCAACCTGGAATCCCGTGACCGGGTGCACCAAGGTCAGCCCAGGTTGTAAACATTGTTATGCCGAAACCCTAGCAGAAAGATGGCGTGGGGTTCCAGGCCATCCATATGAGCAAGGTTTCGATCTAAAACTATGGCCAGAGAGGCTTGCTTTGCCGCTGCACTGGAAAGAACCCAGAATGATTTTTGTTAATTCCATGTCAGATCTATTTCACGATGGTGTGCCTGACGGCTATATCAAGCAGGTGTTTGATGTGATGCTCCGGGCGGAGCATCACACCTTCCAGGTGCTGACCAAACGATCCAAACGAATGTTGGAATGGACGAAGACATCATTCAAAAGTGAAAGGATGCCAAAGCATATCTGGCTTGGGGTGTCTGTTGAAAATCAGGATTATGTATGGCGCATTCATGATCTTCAGAAGGTCCCCGGACAAGTCAGATTCTTATCAATAGAACCATTGCTCGGGCCTATAAAGTTCAATGCATATGATTTGAAGGGCATTCATTGGGCTATCGTAGGAGGTGAAAGCGGTGCAGGTGCTCGACCCATGAACCCTCAATGGGCAAGGGATATTAAGAGACAATGCTTGCAACACAAGGTGGCATTTTTCTTCAAGCAATGGGGAGCGTTTAACCAAGAGGGCGAGCGTGTAGGCAAGAAAGTGGCTGGAAGGGTGTTAGATGGTCGAACCTGGGACCAAATGCCTCAAGTCAAAAGTTTCGATTCCCAATTATCTTTTGCGATTTAGGTCCTGTATACTGACTTTGAGCGACTAGCGCTCTACGTGGCAGGGTGTCCGACATTAAGGAGGTTGAAACTGCCCAAATAGAATAAAGATAACTTATCGCATCATCTTTCCGCACGACGTATGTCTCTCCGCGTGTTCTGAATGTCCTGAACGTTCCTAATGTTCCTAACACCCGCAACGTAACCCGTTGCCTTGGGTTCATCAGCCGTGTGGCGCTGTGCCATGGGGTGCTGGAACGCCGTCTAGCTTAGGAGGACGCGATGGACGTTCAGAAGGTCAAAATAAGTCAGATCAATCCCGCTCCCTACAATCCCCGCCTCGATCTCAAGCCGGGCGACCTGGCCTACGAGAAGCTCAAGCGGAGCTTAAGCGAGTTCGGCTATGTGGAGCCGTTGGTATGGAACAAGCGTACCGGCCATCTAGTCGGAGGCCATCAACGATTGAAGGTTTTGCGCGATCTCGGCTACGAGGAGGCCGAGGTCGTGGTGGTGGACCTACCCCTCGAGAAAGAAAAGGCGCTTAATCTTGCTCTCAACAAAATTCAAGGCGACTGGGATGAGGTCAAGTTGGCCGCGCTCCTTGCAGAGCTTACCCAGATACCCGATTTCGATATCGGCCTCACAGGGTTTGAGCTGCCGGAGATCAGCGAGTTACTCGATCAGCAGAAGGAGTCCCCTGAGGATGACTTCGATGTCGAAGCAGCGGTGGCGTCCATCAAGCAGCCGATCACCCAGCCGGGGGAGCTCATCGAGCTCGGCCCACACCGGTTGCTCTGCGGCGATTCGGCGAATCCGGCGCACCTGCGCCAGTTGCTCGCCGACCAGGTGGTCGATCTGTTGCACTGCGATTTTCCATACAACGTGTCGTACATGCAGAAGAACAACCGTCCCAGCACGGATACCCGCCCGAAGAAATCACGACGCTGGGACCGTATCTACTCTGACGATATGCCCCAGGCCGACTACGAGGCATGGATGCGACAGGTGTTCACCACTCTCAAGCCGCACTTGAAACCCGGGGCCGCGATCTACGTCTGGCAGGGGCACCGCCAGTTTCCTCCGATGTACCAAATCCTCCTGGAGCTCAGCTTTCACATCAGCTGCGTCCTCTGTTGGATGAAGGAGTCGGCGGCGATTACCTATGCGGACTACTCGTTCCAGACTGAACAGTGCTTGTATGGCTGGCTGACCGGGGCCGCGCACTTCTGGGCCGGGCCGCCATTGGAGTCGAATCTGTGGCAGGTCAAACGCGATCCGACCAAGTCATACGTCCATCCGACCCAAAAGCCCATCGCCCTGGCCCAGCGGGCGATTCGCAACAGCTCCCAGCGTGGCGAGGTGGTGCTGGACGTCTTTCTCGGCTCTGGCTCCACCCTGATCGCGGCCGAAAGCCTCGAACGGCGCTGCTATGGGCTGGAAATCGACCCCAAGTACTGCGATGTCACCATCAAGCGCTACATCGCGTTCGTGGGGAATGACCGGGTGCCGAAGGAGTTACGGCAGCGCTATCTCAAGGAGGCTTCCCATGGACAGTCCTGAGACGTCCCCCGAGTCCTCCGAGCAGCCGGTGCTGAGCTTGATCCAGCAGATCAAAGACGGCACGGTCAAGCCCAGCACACTGAACAAGGAGCACCGCCAGCAGTGCGTGGAGGTCTTGCTGTTGGAGGGCTACTCCGTCTCGCAGATTGCCCAGGTTGTGGATCGCAGCGAAAAGACCATCCGGCGCGACCTCGCAGAGGTCCGTGTCCGGAACGCGCTGGCGCCCAACCCGGAGCTCGCCAAGCAGCTTGTCGGCAACCTTCTCATGAAGTCGGAGGTGCATCAAGCCGCCCTCATGCGCCTGGCCCGTGCCAAAGATGGGGCGGTAGCCGAACGCGCCCACGCCGAATACCTCGCGTGGAAGATCGTCAAAGAAACGACCGAGATCCTGCAGTCGCTTGGCTACCTGCCTCTGAAGCCCCAGCAAGTTGTTGGAAGCTTCATGCACCATCTCAGTAGCGAAGGGGGCGAATCCTCGCTAGAGAAGACTGAGCAGACGATCCTGGAGATTGGAACGGTCGCTAAAGACACCGGAACACTCACCCCGGAGTTGACCAACCATATCCAGGCGCTGCAGCGACGGCTAGAGCAGGCGAAGCTCAACCGAGAGGCCCAGCGTTTGCTGGAGCAACAGCGCCAGGCCCCCGAAGAAAAGAAGCCAGACCATGTCGGATGACCTTAGCAAAGACGCAGGCGATTTGAGGCGAAAACAAGGCGAACAGTCCTTGCTGGCATTTGCGAAGCACTATCTCCCCCAGCACATTCAGCTGCCCTATTCGCCCAAGCACCTGGAGATCTATACGCTCCTCTCGGCGCTCTCGGAGCGCCGTGGGCAGAAGGTGGCCCTGGCGGCTCCCAGGGGGTTTGGCAAGTCGACCCAGATCACCAACGTCTACCTGCCCCATCGCATCTGCTACGGCAAAGAACGGTACATCATGATCCTCTCAGCGACGACTTCTCAGGCCACACACATCCTGGATGGGATCAAGCGAGAGCTGACGGAGAACCAGAAGCTACTCCATGATTTTCCCGAGTTGACCGGCCCCCGCCCGGTCCCCTGGACCGAGGATGAGATCGTGACCCCCAATGGGATCAAGGTCGCCGCCTTTGGCGCTGAGCAACAGTTGCGGGGCCGAAAGTTCGGCCCGTTCCGCCCCTCGCTGATCATCGCAGACGACTTGGAGACCGCCGATAACACCCTGACCCAGGAGTCCCGGGAGAAGCTGAAAGAGTTGGTCAACCGGACCATCCTGCTCCTCGGCGATGCGCAGACGAACTACCTGTTCTTGGGGACCCTCTATCACCCGAATTGCCTGTTGGCGGAGTTGGTCGATCCGCGGATCAATCCCCAGTGGGTCAAGCGGGTCTATAAGGCGATCCTCGCATGGTCCCGGCATCAGGAGCTCTGGGATGGGCCGTGGCGCAAGATCTACCACGGTCGTGAGGGCTACCAGGGGCAGACAGGGCCGGAGGCGGCCCGCCAGTTCTACAAGGATCATCAGGCCCTCATGGATGAGGGCGTTGAGCTCCTGTGGCCGGAGAAGTGGTCCTACTATTGGCTCATGGAGCAGCGCGAGGCCCATGAGGCCAGCTTTTACTGCGAGTTGCAAAACGAACCGGTCAACCCGCGGGGCAACTTCTTCAACATGGCGGAGGTGGTCTACTGGAACGACCAGTACAGCTCTCGTGAGGAGCTCTTGCAGGCGCTGGGACGGTATGCGGAAATCTACATGGCGTGGGACCCAAGCCTTGGGCAGGACGTCATGCGCGGGGATTATTCGGCGATTATGGTGCTAGCTCGAGGCCCGAATGAGGACGATCCCTTCTACGTCTTGGTCGCGGATATCGAGAGACGTGATCCCACGGCAGCCCTCGACGCCTTGCTCACGTACGTCCAGCAGTATAAACGACAGCTCTGCAAGGTCGCGGTAGAGACGAATCAATTTCAGGAGCTCCTGGCCCAAGAACTTGAACGGAGAGCGCGTGCACAGCGGCTGGAGCTCCCCCTGGAGCGCATCACGAATACGAACGACAAAACGAGGCGCATCCAAGCATTGTCACCATGCGTGAAATCTGGCCGGCTTCAGTTCCACCGGAACCAGATGCGCTTGCTCAATGAGCTGCGGTTCTTCCCGAACGGTCAGCATGATGATGGGTTGGATGCGCTGGAAATGGCCATTCGAGTCGCTGGAGAGGTTATGCGGGGAGGAGACATTCGGACGGTGTAGCATGCCTGCGACTAGCGTCTGACTGACGCGATAGACGGTTGCTCTTTCTCGAACAGGCCTCTCTTCTTCTCTTGCTATCCCCACCAGGCTATGCCCCCATAGGGCCAACAAGGAGGTGGCCCATGGCAACACCGGTGTTAAGCGAGATTGTGGGACTGGAGCAGCTGTCGCTGATCCAGCTTCAAGAGAAGTACGCCGAGGTCTTTCCGAGTGAGCCATCCTCGGTGGCCAATAAGGTGTTCCTGAAGCGGCGCATCGCCTACCGGCTGCAGGAAACGGCGTGTGGAGGCCTTGCCGCGCCTGCGCGCTCAAGGTTGGACCAGCTGATGCAGCAGCCCGACCTGCTCAACCGCCGCGCGAACAGCCCACCAGCCCCAGCAGATTCGGAGCGAAGCCCCGCCCGGCCGCTCCGCGACCGGCGGCTGCCCATGCCCGGCACCGTCCTCACCAAGGTCTACAAAGGGACTCCCTTCGAGATCAAAGTGCTGGCCAAGGGCGTCGAGTTTCAGGGCAAGACGTACCGCTCCCTCACCGCCGTGGCCCAGGTCATCACCGGCATGCACTGGAACGGCTACCTTTTCTTCGGGCTATGAGCACCAACAGCCCCCAAGCGAAACCGCCCATCCGCTGCGCAATCTACACGCGCAAGTCTACCAGCGAGGGCTTGGAGCAGGAGTTCACCTCGCTGGATGCCCAGCGGGAGGCCTGCCTGAGCTACATCACCAGCCAGAAAGGTGAGGGCTGGCTGGCGTTGCCCGAGGTGTACGATGACGGCGGCTTTACCGGAGCCAACCTCGACCGTCCCGCCCTCCAGAAGCTCCTGAGCGACATCCGAGACGGCCGCATCGACTGTGTGGTCGTCTACAAGGTGGACCGGCTCTCCCGGTCGCTGCTGGACTTCACCCGCCTGTTGGAGCTCTTTGAACAGCACACGGTGGCGTTTGTCTCGGTGACCCAGGCCTTCAACACGAATAGCTCGATGGGCCGTTTGACGCTCAACGTGCTGCTCTCCTTCGCCCAGTTCGAGCGGGAGCTCATCAGCGAGCGCACGAAGGACAAGATGGCCGCCGCCCGCAAGAAGGGCAAATGGGTTGGCGGCCAGCCGATCCTCGGCTACACCGTGGACCAGGCCACAAAGAAGCTACTGGTGCAGGACCAGGAAGCGGCCCTCGTCCGGCGCATCTTTGAGCGCTATCTGGCCGATCGCTCCCTCTTGGCGGTCACCAAGTGGCTCAACAGCCAAGACCTGACCACGAAACGGCATATCACCCGCAAGGGCAAGCGGCTCGGGGGTGTGCCGTTTAAGATCACCCATATCCAAGCGCTCCTCAAAAACGTCCTCTACACCGGTCAGGTGGCCTATAACGGCCAGCGCTATCCGGCCGAGCATGACCCCATCGTTAGCCCGGAGCTCTTTGCCAAGGCGCAGGCGGTCTTGGCCGAGAACCGCCAGATTCGCCGCCTGGCGAGCAACACCAAGCAGTTCGGGTTACTTATGCAGCGGCTGGTCTGCCAGGCCTGCCAGTGCGCGATGTTTCACACCTACACAGCCAAAGGCCAGCGCCGCTACCGCTACTACGTCTGCACCAACGCCCAGAAGCGGGGCTATGACGGCTGCCCCACGCGCTCAGTCAACGCTCAGGCGATGGAGGAGGCGGTGGTGGCCTGTCTACAGCAGCTGGCCCAGCAGCCGCAGGGTCAAGCGCAGGCGCTGGAACGGCTCAACGCGGATCTGAAGCGCCAGGCGACCCGCCTGACCCAACAGATCGAACAAGCCGAAAAACGCGCTCAAAGCCTGCGGAAGGACATCGAGAGGGTGAAGGGGGATCTGAGCGCTGGGCGTGGCGAGGAAGCCAGTCTGCAGGCCTCTCTGAGGAGCCTAACCACCGCCCTCGAGGATGGGGAGCGAGCGTTGTCCGAGTTACGGGTCGCGTCGACCCAAGCGCACGAGCAACAGGTGGGTCAGCAAGAGCTGCAGGAAGCCCTGATCGTGGCCTCCCCAGCCTGGGAGACGCTCTTTCCGCAGCTCAAGCGCCGGGTGCTGGAGCGCCTGCTGGATCGGGTGGAATACGATGGGGCGACGAAGCGGCTGGCGTTGATCCTGAGCGCGAAAGGGGTGCGCCTGCTGCGGGCAGAGCTTCAGGGGACGTCGGAAGGCCAGGCCCCACCCAAAGGGCAGGCGGCGACCATGCGCTTTGAGTTTCCAATAGAGCTGAAGCCGGTGAATGCCAAGCCCAACAAGGTCGCGTCCAGCGCGAAGCTCCCCGGCATCGTACGCAGTCTGGTACTAGGGCATCAACTCCAGCGCGGGCTGAGGGAAGGGCAGGCGGGTTCCTTCAAGCAGATGGCCCAGCAACTGGGGATGACCCATGCCCGGGTGAGCCAACTCTTGAGCCTGACTCTTTTAGCCCCCGATATCCAGGCGGACATCCTGTTGGCCCAGGACCCAGAGCAGATCCGGCTGACCGAGCAGCGGGTTCGGCAGATTGCCGTCGAGATGGACTGGGGAACGCAGCGGCATCGTTGGCAGTCGCTGCGGAAGAGCCGGTGACGGGACGTTACTGGGCGTGACCAAGGAGCCGATCGACGCTCACCCCGTAGAGCTTCGCCACGGCCTTCAGCTCCAAGGGGTCCAAGCGGCGTTCCCCACGCTCAATCTTAGAGACGAAAGACTGGGGCTTACCGAGCGCTCTGGCCACTTGGACTTGCGTCCACTGCTTCGCTAGGCGCTGCTGGCGCAGGCGAGCGAGGAACACCTTGTACTCAGACGAATAGATGCTTTGCACATCGCTTATCCTAAGTTAGGATATTTAGTATCCCATTTCAGGATATGCGTATTCTCCTCACGAATGACGACGGCATCTATGCGAAGGGCATTGAGGTTCTCGCTGCCCGACTCAGGACCATTGCGCACGTGACCGTGGTCGCCCCGGATCACGAACGCAGCGCGGCCGGGCACGCGATTACCCTCTGGGACCCGCTCCGGGTGGCGGCGGTCGAGCGCAACGGCGCCTTCTTCGGCTATGCCGTGGATGGGACGCCTGCCGATTGTGTCAAGATCGCCGTCCAGCGCCTCATGAAGCGCAAGCCCGATCTAGTGATCTCCGGGATCAACCTCGGACCGAATACCGGCACGAACGTCATCTACTCGGGGACCGTCTCGGCGGCGCTCGAAGGAGCGGTGCTCGGCATTCCCTCAATCGCCATCTCGTTGGCGACCTTCCGCCAGCCGCGGTTCCGCGTGGCGGCAACAGTCGCAAGCACGTTGTGCCAGAAGCTGTTCGCCCTGCATCTACCACGCCAGGTCGTCCTGAACGTGAATGTTCCCAACCGTCCCTTCAGCCAACTCAAGGGCGTTCGGGTGACGCACCAGAGCCACGCCCGCTGGTCCGAGGCCTTTGATCAGCGGAGAGATCCCCGCGGGGTCGCCTACTACTGGCTTCGAGGCGGTCGCCGGCAAATCGATCCGGATGTCCGCTCCGATGAGTGGGCGGTACGGCATGGCTACGTGTCAGTAACGCCCATCAGCACCGATCTGACGAGCTATAAGCACTTAGAAGCGCTGGGAACACTTCAATCCCATGCGCGGACATGAGGGTTCGTATCCATCGAGGAAGCCATGAAATCGGTGGCACGTGCATCGAGGTCGAAGCGGCGGGCAAGCGTATCGTGCTCGATATCGGCCTGCCGCTCGATGCCGAAGACGATGCCGCGCTGCTTCCACCGGTGAGCGGCTTCCGTGAACCGGATGACACGTTACTGGCCGTGGCGATTTCTCACCCGCACCAGGACCACTACGGTTTGGCGCATCATCTGCGCCCGGAGTTGCCCGTTCTGATTGGGGAGGCTGCCCATGGCATCCTTCGGGCAGCCAGCGCATTTACCCCTTCGGGCGTCACGTTTGCCAACGCGAGTCACTTTAAAGACCGACAAGTAATCAGCCTCGGTCCCTTTGAGATCACCCCCTACCTGGTCGATCACTCAGCCTATGACGCCTATGCATTTCTAGTGGCTGCCGAGGGCAAGCGGCTGTTCTACAGCGGGGATGTGCGGGGGCATGGCCGGAAGGCTCGCGTCTTTGAAACCCTCCTCAAGCATCCTCCGGCAAATGTCGATGTCCTATTGATGGAAGGAACCGTTATTGGACGAGAAGATGCCGGGAAACAGTTCAGGACCGAGCAAGATCTCGAAGCGGTATTTGTCACGCAGATCAAGGCAACGCAGGGGCTGTGCCTCGCCTGGAGCTCCGGCCAGAACATCGATCGGATTGTGACCATCTTCCGCGCCTGCAAGCGGGCGCGCCGGCAGCTCATTCTCGACCTCTATACGGCCGAGATTCTACGCGCCACCGGCAATCCGAATCTCCCTCAAGGCACCTGGGAGGGAGTGCTGATCTATGTGCCGGAAGCCCAACGCCAGCAGGTCAAGCGCGCGGCGACCTTCGAACTGATTGAGCGCTACCGACAACAGCGTATTTTCCCCGAGCGCCTCGCTGAAGTCGCCAGCCACACAGTCATGCTGTTCCGGCCCTCCATGGCGGCGGAGCTGGAGCAGGCGGACTGCCTACACGGGGCCCGGTTGCTCTATTCGCTGTGGGAAGGCTATCTCGCCCAGGAGCGTCTGCAGCCCTTCCACGTCTGGCTCGCCCGACATCAGATTCCTCTGATTCCGATTCACACCTCGGGACACGCCTCCGTTACAGACCTCAAGCGTCTGGCCACGGCCATCAATGCCAAGCGCGTAGTCCCAATCCACTCCGAGCAGCCAGGTCGGTTTGCCGAGTTGTTCGACCGGGTGGAGCTGCGAGCCGACGGCATCTGGTGGAATGTCTAAGCGGGAGCAGGGGCGGGTGGACATCCTGGCGGGGCTGGATCATGTGATTGACCGACAGCTCCGCCTTGAGGACATCGGACGAAACACCTCGCACTACCGGACCAAGACCGCCTGTCAACGCCTCTCGCAACCCCGCCCTAGGTCCCTCAACGGCGTGAAACTGGTGGAGGCTCTCTATCAACAGATCGAGGCCAACTGGAATTCCAGTCGACGTCCTCCCTCCTCAAAGAATTGGGTGCTCCGGCAGCAGCCATTGAGCGCCGCCAGCCGGAGCCCGGAGACCTGGCTGGAGCGGCTCATTATTGAGTTCGACCGGATCGATAAACTCCGTTGGTTCAATCAGATACCGGTCGCCTCAGGACTACTGGGACCGCGGAACGCCCGGCGTCGGGCCATTGACCTCGTCCATCAGTGTGACCAGCATTCCGGGCAGCGCTGCTACGAACTCGTCGAGTTGAAAGTCCGTAGCGATACGCCCCTATATGCGGCGTTCGAGATCCTCCAGTACGGGCTTCTCTACCTCTTCTCCCGGCAGCACAGCGACGAGCTGGGCTATGGCGCTGCCCAGCAAGAGCTCTTGGCTGCGGATCGAATCCACCTGCGAGTCCTCGCGCCTTACAAGTTCTATGTGGGCTCAAATCTCGGCTGGCTGGAAGGGGTCCTAACGCCTGGCCTCCACGCAGTTGCTGGACAGCTCCAGATCCCGGTGGAGATGGATCTCGCCTTCCATGTGCTGATTGGTGTAAACCGCGAGGCTGCCTTTGTAGGTACCTGAAATCGATGCGCCGTTGTCATCCGTGCCGAATGTGTTAAAATAAAAATGATAATTCGATTCTTGTGCCGCGTTTGGAGGGGGAAGCCGGCACGTTAAAATAAATCAAACCTCCGCCCAGTGGGCGGGGGTTTTGTGTTTCGGGGGACCGCCCAGCTTGTCCAGAAAACGCTCTAGGCTCACTACTGAGCCGTAAGGTCGACCCCCGAGTGGATAGTGCGTTGGTGATTGACAAAGTATAGACCGTTTGATATAGTAAGCGTCGGTGACATGAGATGGATCTAAAGACGTTGTTAGTTGCAGTTCGTCAGGCGAAGGGGCTGTCCCAGCGTGATGTTTGGGAACGCACCAATCACGGTGTCTCCCCCGGCTATCTGAGCCAACTCGAAACCGGAGAAGCTCGCTCACCATCACCCCACATCCTGCACAAGTTGGCAAGGGTGTATGGCGTGGAGTATATGGAACTCATGCGGGCTGCTGGATACGTGAAAGCGAAGCACGACGATATTGATGCTTCCCGTCGCTTGGCGGGTGTTGCATGGAATCTCATCCAGGGGCTTACAGAGGAAGAGCAGGCGAAGGTGTTGGATTTTATGCAATACCTCCAAATAAGGCGGAGGGAACACAAGTGAACTCTAGGGCGCAGACCGCCCAGGCGGTCCAATCCAACGAAGAGATCGAAGCGTTTGCCCGGAAGCTCCTTGATCGGGTTGGTGTCTATGGCAAGCCCCCAACCCCAGAAGCTGCCATCATTGCGGTGGCCTCGCTGGTAAAGCATGGTGAGTTGGATCTGGAAGCAGAACGGGCGTCATTGCTGAAGCAGTTCGGCGCAGCCCTGATCTCTGGTCTCAAGAAAATCCAGGGGCTCTTGGACCTACGGGAGCGGGTCATCTTCGTCACTTCAGACCTGCACGAAAAACGGAAGCCCTTTGTGGCGTTCCATGAGGTTGGGCACAGTGTCATTCCTTGGCAGCGTGACGTACTCTGTCGTGGTGACGATAACCTCTCGCTCAGTCCAAACACGAAGCAGTTGTTCGAGGCGGAAGCGAACAGTTTTGCAGCTAACCTGATTTTTCAGGTCGACGCCTTCGATAATGAGGCAAAGGACTGCTCCTTTGCAATTCAAACGCCCATCCTACTGGCGGATCGGTACGGGGCTTCTTATCATTCCGCGTTGCGCCGGTACGTGGAGCGGCACGAGTCGCCTTGTGCACTATTAATTCTTGGCCAGGCCATCCAGGTGGTCGGGCAGTCGAGGAAACTGGGACACGTGCGCTACATCGTGTCATCGAAGCAGTTCAAGGGACAGTTTGGGCATCCGGAATGGCCGCACGTGCTTGGTGGTCAGACGGTAAACGGCCGCGTGGGAACGCTGGTTGAGATCCCCCGCGCACAAGGGCAGGTGTTGCTCAGAGACCTCGATGGGAACGAACGAGCTTTCTTGTGCGAGCGTTGGACTAACCAGTTTGAAACATTCCTGATGCTGCGGCCAATCCGGACGAAGAGAAAGCTGTTTGCGCCCAGGATCGTCTTGATCTCGGGCAGCGATCTGAAGGATGAGGAGGGGAAGGCCTAAGTAGCGCAAGAAGAAGGCGCATGGGTTTGGGGACCCATGCGCCAGTAGCGACATCAACGCGGCCGGAAGCCGGTTTCCATCGCTGTAAAGTTGTCTTATTCTAGCGTGAGCACCGCTTCCGAGCAATGCGAAAAGGAGGTGGTGCTCGTTTTTATTGTGGTGGAGCAACGTGGTAGCGACGACAGGAGAAAACCATGTCGAACAGGAAGAGAGTCTGGGTGTCCCCCGACGGAGATGGCGGATGGGACGTGAAGACGCAGGGCGCGAAGAAGGCAACTGGGAATTATGAAGACAAGGTTGAAGCGGTCAAACGGGCCAAGGAAGTTGCGAAGGCGGCGCCGAGTGGGCGCGGCCAGGTCATTATCCAGAGGCGCGACGGGATTATCCAGACCGAGCATACCTACGGCGCTGACCCAGAGCGATCTCCGGGCTGAGATCCGGCAGCGGCGTCCTAAACAGGAGGCAAGCGAATGCAAAACGGCAAGATCGCGATTTTGATCAACCAGCGACCCTTTCATTTTGACCATGGGACGCTGGCTCCCGAGGAGTTCCGGAACGCAGTGAACGCGCCGGGGGACTATGAAATCTGGCGCACCGTCCACGATCCCGATCCGGAAGGCCAGCTTCCTACGGATGACGTTCAGGTGACCGGACCGGTGGCCGTCAAGAGCGGACAGCGGTTCCGGGTGGTGCCGCCGGGAACGTTCGGCGTTCGTGCATGCTGCCAGCGCAACTGATCGATGAGGTCGAGGCTCTCCGCAAGGAGGGCCTCGCCATCATCCTCACCGAGGCGGATGGGATGGCTAACATCGTGATCGAGCGCTACCCGATCACGGTTCGCCATTACAACAAGGCGTTGATCGAAGAGCTGCTCCTGCGCCTCCCGCTCTCATACCCAAACGGAAAGCCGGACATGTTCTGGACCGATGAAAACCTGTTGTTTAAAGATGGGCACGTACCGAAAAGTGCCGAACATATGGAAACGTGGCTCGGTAAACGTCGGCGACGGTTCTCCTGGCACTTGGCGAGTTGGAACCCGGGGGCCGATAACTTGCGGACGTATCTGGAGTTCGTGGATAACCGGTTTGCCAAGCAGGAGTAGACATAGGTGGACTACCGTTTGAAAATCACCCAGGCGGACTTCGAGACCCTGCAGCAGCTTGTGCTGGCCGATCTGCCGCGCGAGAGCGGAGCGTTCGCGCTGGCCGGAATTTCTACCAGAAGCGACGGGGTCGATATCCTTGTCCGGCGCCCTCTCGCGGTGCCTAAAGATCTGTTTACGGTGCAACACGAGTACCGCCTCGAGGTCGCCGCCCAGGCGATCAACGGCCTTATCGCCTTATGCGAGCGCAACAAACTGGGTGCGATCATCTGCCACAGCCACCCAAGCGACATCCCCTATTCGCCATCGGATGACCACGGCGAGCGACGAATTGTCGACACCCTTCGGCGCTTCATTCCTTCCAACGCGCCTACGGCTAGTTTGCTGTTCTATCCCGGGGGTGTACGGGGCCGAGTGTGGCTTCCGCGCTCTGCTAGACCTCTCCCCCTTACCGAGATCTGCATCATCGGCCGGGCGTTTCGCCGCCTTCGTTTTACGAAATCCCCCAGGCTCCAGCCTATCGACTCGCTGATTTTTGACCGCCAAGTCCTCGCGTTCGGCGAGGAGGGGCAGCGGTTGATCCATGCGGCAAAAGTCGGCATTGTAGGGGTTGGTGGAACCGGGTCTCCCACCGCAGAACAACTGGTCCGTTTAGGCGTGCGAGACATGCTCCTGATCGACCCCGACGAGTTTGCCCCCTCCAATCTTACCCGGGTGTACGGCACCTTCGCTTCTGATCTGCCAAGCCCCCGTTCCCACGCCAAGCGGCCTCCAGCCCTCAAGGTCAATTTGGTCGCTACGCACCTGCAGCGAATCAGTCCTGAAGCAACCCTTCGGGCGCTGCCGCAGAACATTGTTTTCCGAGAGGCTGCCAAAGCGCTGCTCGACCGCGATATCATCTTCCTCTGCACGGACAACCAGTGGAGCCGTGCCGTGGTCAACCAAGTCGCCTACCAATACCTCATTCCAACAATCAACCTTGGGGTCCGCATCGATGCAGACCAAGGTGCCATCCAAGGCGCGGTGGGCATCGTGGATATGCTGCGGCCGGATTTGCCCTGTCTCTGGTGCCGCCAATCGCTTCAGGCAAATCGAATTACAGCAGAAAGCATGCCGCAGGCGCAACGGGTGGCCCTCCAACGAGAAGGCTATGTGGAGGGTGTGGATACACCCGCACCTGCGGTTATCAGCGCCACAACAACGGTCTCGGGGTTAGGTGCGACACTGTTCCTGCAACTCTTGACCGACTTCATGGGTGAAAATGGTGCTATTACCCGGCTGAATCATGACATTCTAACGGCGACAGTCCGACGGGGGTCCTCTACAGTATTACCCAAGTGTATCTGCAAGGTTGTAAGGGGGTATGGCGATCTGAAAATCCTCAATACGTTGCCGGGAGAATAATACTAAATGAAACCCGAACCGCTCCCTAGATCATTCAAGGAGAGGTATCTTAATCTGCTCCCGCTTCTCGATCAAGCCAAGCACGAGCTGAGCGAGATCGTTGAAGGTCATCTTCGAATGATCGGCAGAAAATATCTCGCTCGGGTTAGGTTGGTCGATGCGCGCATTAAGGACTTTGATTCGCTGCAGGAGAAGGTCGCAAGAAAAGGGTGGAAGACCGCTGAAATCTGGGACAACGTTGAAGACCTGGTTGGTCTACGGATCGTGTGCCACAATCTCGAGGACATTGAGCGAATTACACAGCAGCTGTTAAAGGATGGACGACTTCAGCTTAAGGGAGAGGTTCAAGATCGTAGGGACCCTTCTGGGTATCGCTCACGTCAATTCAACGTTATCTATGGCATCAAGATAAGCGAGAAAGCACAACCACATCTTCTCGTCTGTGAGGTTCAAATACAGACGATGCTGCAAGATGCTTGGGCATCGCTAACTCACGATGATATCTACAAGGACGAGGCGAGTGTGCCGGAAGATGTTAAGAAATTATCTACACGGCTATCCGAGCTGCTAGTCGTGGCTGACGGAATAGCCCAAGATATACGAGACCGCTTATCTGCCCCCGCTACCGTGAGTCGTGCTGCAAAACGAGACGAGCCTGAGGTGACGCGGACCGGTCTTCAGCTCCTCTTTCAAGCCAGGTTCAGTAAAGATATACCCGAATATCTTGCTGCCTATGCGATCAAGAGATGCCGCGAGCTGGGTCTCTACCGCTTAGATGGCTTGGAAGACGTCTTGAAAGATGCACGTCTGTTCGAACAGTTGGATGAAGAGCACTGCAGGCGTTTTCCATTTGGTCTCTCCGAGGAAGACTTCTTTCAATTTGCATTAACGGCTGCAGTAAGAGGACCTGCGGCAGCGTTGAAGGAGGCGAAAAAGCGCTTTCAGCGGGAACTTGAGGAAATCAGTCAAATCGCCCCCCACGAAGAGACGCCTCTGCCAGAAACGGTCGAAGAGCTCCTCCAAGAACTAACCCCCACAACTAAGGACGAGATTGTGGATCTACCGGTTTTGATCCACCGATTAGCCCAACGATTTGATGTGAGGTCAGAATGTGCTATTTGCGGAGCTGATATCGTTGATGAGGATGAACTGGCCGAGGCAATCCTAGATCATTACAAAAGTGACAATGATGAAGTGAGACGACAGTTGAACAGGGCCATTGTTGATTCTGGTATAGAGCTAGGGGGATGGGACCACCCCTCGCTTTGTTCTTATCATGCTGATCTGATGACGAAATGAGTGACCCGGCTTAACACCTTGCAAACCCAACCGCAGGTAACCATGCGGTGACTGCTGCCATGGCGAAGAGAATCAAACCGCGCATCGCGCTCTCAGAAGACACCGCCCACCTGCTCAGTCAGATCCCCGAAGCCAGCCAGATGCCGGTGTTGCCGACTGAGCAGATTGAGGAAGTGGTGAATCACATCAGGACGCGGCTAAAGCAACGGGTCGGGCTGGCCAAAGCGGAAGCCTGGCGGAAAGAGTTCGAGCAGGTGCAGAAAACCGGCCGCGTGACGATCTGGCCCGGGGTAGAGGGTGTGCTGACGGAAGCCACCAAGGAGACCCGGGTCAGCTTCTTTGAGATTCTGGTGAACGGAAAACCGTTCTTCGCGTGTGAGGAATTTAAGCCGTTGCTTGAGGAATATCTCGCCAGCGTACCTGGCGATGCCGTGGATGTGACCTTCCTCCATTCCGCCCGCGTGAAGCTCGATGAGCAGGCCAAGAGAGACCGTGGCAGGGCAAAGCCGGTGAAACAGGCCGAGACAGCCAAGCCCGATATGGTCAATATCAACTGTACCGTGCGCGTCCCGAAGGCGACGGCATTGTCGGCGCTTGAAGACAAGATCATGCGTCTGAAGGAGCTGGCCCGCATTGCAGGCGACATCGAGGACCGCCAACAGAAGGAGCAACTATTGGCACAGGCCGATCCCGCGCATGTCCAGTCCCAGGTCAGTGGACATTAATAAGAGGTTTCTTTACAATGGGTTGCGTTGAACCATTCGCTCCAAGACCGGACAAAACGGACAGATTCGGCCTGTTAAATAGCTCGTTTGACCCTGCCGACATGGCCTTAGAGGCGATGCTAACCACCTCTCGGAAGGGCGTTGAAGTGGCCCAGGTGGCCCAAGAACCGGCTTCCAGGCGCTGGCTCAGGGAGAGAGGTCGTTAGTTCTAATACGGCTCAGGGGAGCCAATTTGGACGAGAAGCCCCTTCTGCGAATACGCGGAAGGGGTTTCTGTTTCAGCTGACTTATTGCGGCCAGGCGCGAGCGGTGACGAGCGCCAGCAAGACGAAGAGGGCTGCGTAGACCAGTTCGATGCGCCCGATCCGTCGAATCTGGGGCGGCGCCGTGGTTGACGGGATGAGGATGGCCCACCATGCTTTTGCGACCGACGGAGCCAGCAACAGGAGCGCGATCGGCGGCGTGAGCTGGACGGTGGCGGCGAGTCCTAAGACGCCGAGCGCGGCCAGATGATACAGCCCCGACGGCAGTCCAGCCCGTAGCCGCGCCGCCAGGCGTTGCCGGCGGGCCGCTGCGTGGCGTACCACGAACCTGACATGCAGCAGGCTGCCAATGAAGACCAGCAGGCACACCAGCCAGATGCCGAACGTGGCGCGCGAGAGCCTGCCCGCCGAGGTGTACTGCGAGGCGGCGGCGAGCGCGCTGAGTCCGGCGATGCCGGCGAGCTCGGCCCAGATTGATCGGGCGATGTGCTGGCGGCGCAGGCTGAGCCACAACGCGCAGCCGGCGACCGTGCTCAACAGCCATGGCAGCGCCAGGTACCCGGCGCCAAACACGAGCCAGGCGCATCCGGCGAGTGCTGCGCTCAGGAGTGCTGCGGCCCATCGAAAGGGTGCGGTCCCGATCGGATGGCCGCCGGAGTCTTTCCACCATGCGACAGCGTTCGCCCATCCGATGAACCCGGCCAGCACCGCAATCCAGAGGATGATCGTCGCGCGCGTCAGCCCGCCCCCCACGGCGGCCCCGGCGCATAAGGACGTGACGAGCACCGACCATGCCCCATGCTCGCGGGGGATGCGCAGTCCGCCGTCCGGCGAAGGGTCCGGCGTGAATTTCGGTGCTACCATACGTCTCGCGGCTCTCTCGTGGACAATCGGCGAGGGTTCAAGCAGTATAATGACACGTTTCAATGAGGAGCACATGAAGGGCCGGGAAAGCGGCATGCCGCCCAAAGAAGCTTGGGAGGGATTTTTTCGTCCCGCGGGGCTCCTGGACATCATGGGGCTGCAGCACGACGTCTCAGACGTGGCAGAGTTTGGCTGTGGCTACGGCACGTTCACCATTCCCGCGGCCCGCGTGGTCCGAGGCACCGTGCACGCGATCGATCTTGACGCGGCCATGGTGGCCGCCACCCGGCACGCAGCCGATCAACAGGGTGTGCAGAACGTGCACACGATCCTCCGCGATTTTCTGGCAGCAGGCACAGGACTGGACGCGGAGAGCGTGGAGTACGCCATGCTCTTCAATATTCTTCACGTGGAACACCCGCAAGACTTGCTGCAGGAAGCTCACAGGGTGCTCGCACCGAAGGGCAGGGTCGGTATCATCCACTGGAACTACGATCCCGCCACGCCCCGGGGCCCGTCGATGGATATCCGGCCCACACCGCAGCAGTGTATCGCGTGGGCCGAGGCGGCCGGGTTTGTGAACCCTCAGCAACACAACCTGCCGCCCTATCATTACGGGATTGTGCTTGAGAAATCCTAGCGCGGGAGTCACGGTGACGCGATTCGCCCTGGATCATCGGCATGAACAAACGGCGCGTGAGGAGCGATTCAACGCCATCACCTGCGGCGTTGGTTTCTCCCTCAGCATCGCGGCGTTGGTCGTGCTCATCGTTTCGGCCAGCCGAGCGGGTGACGCCTGGAAGATTGTGAGCGCCAGCATTTATGGCACAAGCCTTACGCTGCTCTTCCTGTGTTCGACGTTGTACCATGCCCTCTCCTCCAAGAAGGCCAAAGACGTCTTTGAGATCTTGGATCACTGCACGATTTACGTGCTGATTGCCGGCACCTATACGCCGTTTACGCTTGTGACGCTTCGCGGTCCCTGGGGATGGAGCCTGTTCGGAGCTGTGTGGGCCCTGGCGATTCTCGGTATTGTCTTCAAAGCCATTTTTATTTCACGATTCCGTGTGTTGTCAGCCGTGGTCTACCTGCTGATGGGTTGGCTGGTGGTCATCGCTGTCCGTCCGCTCTCGCAGCATGTTGCGGCGGCAGGGATTGGTTGGCTGCTGGCAGGCGGCGTGATCTACAGCGCGGGGCTCATCTTCTACGCGTGGAAAACGCTGCCGTTCCACCACACCATCTGGCATGTGTTTGTCCTTGCGGGCAGCGGCTGCCACGTTGTCGCGGTGCTGAAGTACGTGTTACCTGGATGATGTTCGTCATAGAACGTTTTCGAGGCTTTTTGGTATAGTACGGTATTGATGCAGAACTACCTCGCCCGGCTGCCGTTCTTCCGCACCTTACCGACCGCCACCCTCAGCGCGCTCGCTGACGCTGCAGAGTTGCGCCGCTTTCTCAAAGGCGATCGCCTCTTCGAGGAAGGCCAGCCTGCGGAGGCGGTGTGGCTCATTCAACGAGGCTGGGTGTACCTGACGAAGCGCTCCCCGCAGGGAACGCCGGTGACGATTTTCACAGTCACGCCGGACGACGTCCTCTGCGGCTTCTCAGCCGTCGTCGGTCCCGGCACCTACTATTATGCCTCGGCCGTGGCCGCGACCAACACCACGGCGATTCGAGTCTCTCACGCGCACTTCGCTCGGCTCCTTCGAGAGCACCCAGGCGTCTCCGAACAGGTCCTCGCCATCTATCACACCCGGATGCGCCATATGGCGGAGGCGATCAGCCTGGCCCAGGCTCCGGTGGAGCTGCGCTTGGCGTATGTGTTGTTGCGCTTGCGAGCCACGTTCGGCAAGACCATCCCCATCACGCATCAGGAGCTCTCCCATATGGCAGGCACGCGGTGGGAGACGTCGATTCGCACCCTCTCGATCATGAAGCGCAAGGGGTGGATCGCCTCTTCACGTGGGAAGATGATGGTGATCCTTCCCCAAAAGCTCCGCGCGTTGCTCGAGCCCCACCCGTAAGTCTCATCGAACCGGGCGTCTGTCCCCCGGAAAACCTAGTAATATGATATATGTCATAGATGCCGCTCACCCAGATGCTATAGGATGTGCCTTGCAGATGCCACAAGGATCAGAAGCGACCGCGGTGCAAGAACGGATTGACCAGCTGAAAGCCATCCGGGGGCGATTCGGCTGGTCCGAAGAGGTGTGCGCCTATCACCTCGGCGTTACCTATTCCACGCTCAACCGGTGGGAACGGGGAAAATCGCTGCCGAGGAGCCGGCTCGTGCTCACGGCCATTGACCACTTCATCGCAAAATACCAGAAGGCACAACCCGAGAGGGGATAAACGAGATGTTTGGAAACATCGGGTTTCCGGAGTTACTGGTTATTCTGCTCATCGCGCTGCTGCTCTTCGGCGCGAAGCGGTTGCCGGAGATTGCGCGAGGGCTTGGCCAATCCATCCAGGAGTTCAAGAAGGGGGTCACAGGGGTCAAAACCGATGTCAAGGATGCGAAGAAGGAAGCTGACGCCGGTTCTGAGGATCGCCATGCGTGAGACCGCCCTCGTCGAGGCAGAACTCCAACACCTGGACACCCAGATCGCACGGATGGGGCGCGGCGAGCTGTGCCCGCAGCTGTTTAAGAAGATGCGCTTGCAGTACGGCATCTACAGCATCCGCCGATCCGCCACGGCGTATATGGTGCGCGTGCGGATCCCGCTGGGCAGGCTTCGCCCGGATCAATTGGACGCCTTGGCGCAGATCTGCGAAGAACTGACGCCGGCGCAGGCGTGTCATCTGACGACGCGGCAGACGGTGCAGCTCTATGGGGTGGAGCGCGAGGCGCTGCCGGTGCTCTTGCGCGGCCTGGCGCGTGCCGGCCTGACGAGCCGCGAGGCCAGCGGCAACGTCGTGCGCAACGTGACCTGCTGCCCCTGGGCCGGGGTCTCGACCGAGGAGCCCTTCGACATCACGCCCTATGCCGAGGCGGTCAGCGACTATCTGTTGAGGAATCCGCTCATCCAGCTGCTGCCGCGTAAGGTCAAGATCGCCTTTGAGGGATGCCGGACCGACCATGCCCGAACGCCCATCCACGATATCGGCGTGGTGGCAGCCCTGCACGAGGGGGAGCCAGGGTTTCACATTTACACCGGCGGCGGCCTCGGGGCACTGCCACGCAGCGCGCGACTGATCGAGCCGTGGACCAGCGCTGCATGGCTGCTGCCGACCATCGAGGGCATCTTGCGGGTGTTTGATCGGCTGGGTGAGCGTGAACAGCGGGCACAGGCGAGGCTGAAGTTCCTCATCGAGCGGATGGGGTGGGACCGATTCCAGGAGGCCGTGCTCAAAGAGCGTTCCTTGGTTTGGGCCACGCAGTCCGGGCTGATGTTGCGGGCCCTCGCGATGGCCGGCACAGAGGCCGTCCCACCGGTAGCTACTGCGGACGCGTCCCGAACGCCTGCGCGTCCAGCCGATGCCCAATGGCACGCGACCAATGTGATCGCCCAGAAGCAGCCAGGCGCCGTGAGCGTGGTGGTCCGGGTGCCGTTGGGAGACATCTCCGCGGTTCAGCTCCGTGGCCTCGCCCAGCTGGCCCGCGAGCAAGCCGCAAGCGTCCGCAGCATGCCGACGCAGAACCTGCTGCTGCGCGATATCCCCAGCGCGCAGCTAGGGCATGTCTATGACCGCTTGAAAGGCCTGGGGTTGGCCCGTCCGTCCGCCGGCCGGCTCGCGGATATCACGCGCTGCCCAGGCGCGGACACCTGCCTCTCCGCCATCACCCACCCCCGCGGGCTGGCCCAGGCGCTCGAGGACCTCTGCGACGACGGGTTCTCCGCGTCGGCGAATGCGCCCATCACCATCAAGATCTCCGGCTGCCCGAACTCGTGCGGTCATCATCACATCGCGGACATCGGCTGTTTCGGGATGGCCGTGAAGCACGGCGCAACCACCATCCCCTGCTACCAGCTCTTGCTCGGCGGAGGCACGCGGGAGGGTGAAGCCCGCTTCGGCAAGCGCCTGGTCCGGGTGCCTGCCCGCCGCGCGCCGGAGGCGATCCGGCAGATCGTCGCCCTCTACGAGCAGGCGAAACGGCCGCACGAGAGCTTCCACGCGTGCCTTGAGCGCATCGGGTTCGCAGCCTTTGAGCAGCGGCTGAGCGTGATGGCCGTGCTCTCCGGGGATGCCGCCGCGGCCGGTCTTGACGTGGATTTGGGCACGACAGAGCCGTTTACACTGGATGCAGGCAAAGGCGAATGCGCTGAGTAAAACCGCGCAGGACACGCGTGTGCTGCTGATCACCGGGAATCCCAACGTCGGGAAGAGCGTCATTTTTCAACTCCTGACGGGCCGGTACGCGACCGTGTCCAACTACCCGGGCACCACCGTGATGGTGTCCCAGGGCACGGCCTCGCTCGACGGCCAGATCTTCCACGTCTCTGATACGCCGGGGCTCAACAGCCTGCAGGCGGCGTCTGAAGATGAGCTCGTCGCGCGCGATCTCCTGCTCCAGGATGGGGCCCCCGTCGTCCTGCAGGTGGCTGACGCGAAGAACCTGGCGCGCGCCCTCGTCGTGACGCTGGAGCTGGGTGAAGCCGGCTTGCCATGTGTGCTGAACCTGAACATGATTGACGAGGCGAGGGAGCGGCGGATCACCATCAACACGGAGCAGCTCTCCGCCGTGCTTGGGATTCCGGTCGTGTCGACGATCGCGACCCAGCGCTGGGGCATCGAGCGGTTGCGCCAGGCCCTGCCTCTGGCCAGGCTCGTGCGGACGAGCGTGCCGTATCCGGCCCTCATCGAAGACGCGGTGGCCGAGATGGCGCGCATCCTGCCACAGGAGCTCCGTGCGCGGAAGGCCCTGGCGTTGTTGTGGTTGTCCGGGGATCGCGCGCTCATCGAGGCCTGGAGTCCACGGCTGGCCCCGTCGGTTGTCGAGGCCCTGCAGGGCATCACGGCCCGCACGCAGGAGCGCTCCTCCCAGCGGCTGGCCGCGCTGATCAGTCTGGCTCGGCTGCGCGCTGCCCAGCGCTTGGCCAGCACGGTGGTTACCGCTGCTCCGGGGGAGCGGGCGCCGTTGCTGGAGCGCTTCGGCACCTGGGCCATGCACCCTGTCTGGGGATTGCCGATCCTCATCGGCGTGCTCGCGGTGATGTATGTCCTCGTGGGAGATGTGGCAGCCCAGCACGGCGTCAATTTCCTTGAGACGACGGTCTTCGGGCGCTATCTGATCCCTGCGTGCCGCTGGGCGGTGCAGGGGGTCGTGCCCTGGGCGTGGCTGCAAGCGTTCTTGATCGGCGAGTACGGGGTCTTGACGATGGCGCTGCCGTACGCCTTCGCGATCATCCTGCCCATTGTGACGATGTTCTTTCTCTGCTTCGGGTTCATCGAGGATGTCGGCTACCTGCCGCGCCTGGCGGTTATCGCGAACCGGTTCTGCCGCGTGTTGGGGCTCAATGGCAAGGCGGTGCTCCCCTTGGTGCTGGGGTTGGGCTGCGACACGATGGCGACGATGACCTCCCGCATTCTCGAATCGAAGCGCGACCGGATCATCGTGACCCTCCTCTTGGCGCTCGGCATCCCATGCTCTGCGCAGCTTGGCGTCATCATGGCGCTGCTGGCAGGCCGTCCCCCGCTGGCCCTGGGGATCTGGCTTGGGGTGGTGATGATGGTGATCATTCTTGTGGGCCAGGCCGCCTCAAGGGTCCTGCCGGGGGAGGCCAGCCCGTTTCTGTATGAACTGCCCCCGCTTCGGAGGCCCCAGCTGTCCAATGTCCTGATCAAGACCTTGGGCCGCGTCGAGTGGTACGTGAAGGAGGCGGTGCCGCTCTTTGTTCTCGGGACCATGGTGCTGTTTGTGCTGGATGCCATCGGGGCCTTGGCGGTCTTGGAGCGGCTCGGCCGTCCGCTCATCGTGGGGTGGCTGGGATTGCCTGAGCAGGCGACCGCCGCGTTCCTCATCGGGTTCCTCCGTCGGGATTTCGGCGCTGCAGGGCTCTTCACGCTCCAGCGAACCGGGATGTTGAACGGCGTCCAAACGGTGGTGAGTCTGGTGACCATCACGCTCTTTGTCCCCTGCATCGCCCAGTATTTCATGATGGTCAAAGAGCGCGGGTGGAAGCTGGCGACCCTCATGGCCGTGTTCGTGACCGGGGTCGCCGTGCTCGTCGGCGGGCTGCTGTTTAGAGTCCTTACCCTGTGGGGCGTGTCGCTCTGATGTGTTGTCCGCTCTGCGGGTACCGGTTTGAGGGCGGGGCGCAGACCCAGGCCTGCCGGCGGTGCCCCCTGGCGCACGGGTGCCGGCTGACGTGCTGCCCTCGGTGCGGGTATGAGTGGACCGACGAGTCGCGGCTGGTCAACTGGTTTAAGGCCCGTTGGCGCTCGTGGAGGACGCATGCCCGTGCATCGTGAGCACATTGAAGAACTGCTGGAGCTGTGCTGGACTGCGGCGGAAGACGGTCTGGTACCGCTTGATCAGGACCGGCTGCCGACGCAGTTGTTGTGTTTTCTCCCGCATCCCATCGAGCCGGATGGGGCCATCCAGCAGGAGACCCTTGAGGCGATGATCCAGCAAGGGCTCTTGCTCGCCACCAATCGCCGGATCCAGCTTAGCCCGGCGGGGGCTCGCCAAGCCCAAGAGGTGGTCCGCCGCCACCGGCTGACCGAGGTGCTGCTGCATAATGTGTTGGCAGTGTCGGAAGCGTCCATGGAAGCCACAGCCTGTCAGGTGGAGCACATCCTCAACGCTGAGGTGACCGAGGCGGTCTGTGCGTTCTTGGGGCATCCCCCAAGCTGTCCGCATGGCCGCGCGATTCCTTCCGCGCGCTGCTGTGCCTTGGCGCAGGCTTCGGTAGCGCCCCTGATCATTCCGTTGGCATCGTTGCCCATCGGCGAGGACGCCACAATCGGGTTCATCCATACCGCACGCCACGCGTACCTCCAACGCCTGCATGCCATGGGAGTGGTCCCAGGACACACCATCCGGCTGTGCCAGACCTCGCCGGCGCTGGTGATCCAGGTCGGTGAAACGCAGCTGGCTCTTGATGAGCGCGCAGGACAAGAGATCTTTGTCAGGCGTCGGCACGGACCACGCCAGGACGCATGATGGGCGAACCGCTGATCATTCAGGGGGGGATGGGGGCCGGGGTCTCGGGGTGGCTGTTGGCTCGCACGGTGTCTCGTCTAGGGCACATGGGGGTTGTCTCCGGGACTGCGTTGGACCTCGTGCTAGCCCGGCGATTGCAGTGCGGAGATGCCGGCGGCCACCTGCGCCGGGCCTTGGCGCAGTTTCCGTCACCGGCCGCGGCTTCGCGCGTGCTCGCGCAGTACTTTCTGCCCGGAGGCAAACCGCCGAAGCGGCCGTTCCGGGCCGTGCCGATCTTCACCGCCTCGCCGACGATTGCGCAACAGGAACTCGCGGTGATCGCCGGGTTCGTGGAAGTGTGGTTGGCCAAGGAAGGCCACGCAGGGCTGGTGGGCATCAACTTCCTCGAGAAGATCCAGCTCCCGCTGTTGTCTACCCTCTACGGGGCGATGCTCGCCGGCGTCGATTATGTCCTGGTGGGCGCGGGGATCCCGCGGGAGATTCCTGGCGTGCTGGACCAGCTGGCGCGGTATGAGCCGGTGTCGATCCGGCTGCATGTCGAAGGCGCCAATACAGAGGATGAATACCGGCTGCACTTTGACCCTAGATTAGTGCTCCCCGAGCCGCGGCCCGCGGTGCGGCGGCCCAAGTTCCTGGCGATCGTCGCCTCGTCGACCCTGGCGCTGACACTCGCCAAGAAGGCGATAGGACGGGTGGATGGCTTCGTGGTGGAAGGGCCGACGGCTGGCGGGCACAATGCGCCGCCGCGCGGTGAGCCACAGCTGAACGCGCGGGGTGAGCCGGTCTATGGAGAGAAGGACGTCGTGGACCTTGAGAAAATCCGCGCCCTGGGACTGCCGTTTTGGCTGGCCGGCTCCTACGGACATCCGGAACGGGTGCAGGCCGCGCAGGCGGCCGGGGCCGCCGGGGTTCAAGTGGGCACCGCCTTCGCCTTCTGCGAGGAATCAGGCATGGCGCCGGAGCTCAAGGCTGCGGTGCTCGAGCGGGTGCAGCGCGGGCAGACGGACATTTTCACGGATCCCTTGGCCTCTGCCTCAGGATTTCCGTTCAAGGTGGTGACGGTCGAGGGAACGCTCTCTGAGTCCGACGTCTACGCCCGCCGACCGAAGCTGTGCGATCTCGGGTACCTGCGGCATGTCTATAAGCGGCCGGATGGCTCGCTAGGCTACCGGTGCCCCGCAGAACCGGTGGAGCTCTATGTCAAGAAGGGGGGCGCGGTTGAAGAGACCGCCAACCGCAAATGCCTGTGCAACGGCCTCATGGCGACCATCGACTTGGCCCAGCGCCAGCGGAGCGGGTATCTGGAGCCTCCGCTGGTGACGGCGGGAGATGAGGTCAAACATCTGGCGCATTTTCTGCGCGGCGGGAAAACCTCCTACACGGCACAAGAGGTGGTGCAGTACCTCCTCGGGGAGCGGTCGTGAGGCGCGTCGTGGTGACCGGCCGGGGGATCATCTCCTGCTTGGGCAACAGCCTGCCGGTGGTGCTGGCATCGCTGCGACAGGGCCGATCAGGGATCCGCTTCAATGAGGCGTACCGCGAGTATGGCCTGCGCAGCCAGGTGGCGGGGAGCGTGGACATCGATCTGGAGGCCCAGATCGATCGCAAGATCCGTCGGTTTATGGGCGATGCCGCGGCGTTCGCCTATCTGGCGATGCAGCAGGCCGTCGATGAGGCCGGGCTGTCCGCCGAAGACGTCTCCCATCCGCGCACCGGCCTCATCATGGGCACCGGCGGCGCTTCCCCCGCGAATGTCGTGCAGGCGGCGGATATCTTGCGGAGCAAAGGCATCCGGCGGGTGAGCCCGTATCTGGTCCCGCGCACGATGAACAGTACCGTGTCGGCCTGTCTGGGGACCGCGTTCAAGATTCAAGGCCTGGGATACAGTATCAGCTCTGCCTGCGCGACCAGTGCTCATTGCATCGGCAGTGCGATGGAGCACATTCAGTGGGGCCAGCAAGACATCATCTTCGCCGGGGGCGGGGAAGAGGAGCACTGGACGCTCGCCATGCTCTTCGATGCGATGGGGGCCCTGTCGTCCAACTACAACCAGACGCCTGCCGCTGCGTCGCGTCCGTTTGACGCGCAGCGGGATGGATTCGTGATTGCCGGCGGCGGGGGCGTGCTGGTCTTGGAGGAGCTGGAGCATGCCCGCGCCCGGGGGGCAAAGATCTTTGCGGAACTTGTCGGCTACGGCGCCACGTCGGACGGTTGTGACATGGTGGTGCCCTCAGGCGATGGGGCGGTGCGGTGCATGCGGCAAGCGCTGGCGACCGTCACGGGACCGGTGCAGTATCTTAACGCGCACGGCACCGGGACCCCGGTCGGGGACCTGTGCGAGCTCCGGGCGATCAAAGCCGTCTTCGGCCAGCAGGTGCCGGCCATCAGTTCCAGTAAGTCGCTGTCAGGGCATTCGCTGGGGGCCGCCGGGGTCCATGAAGCCATCTATTGCCTGCTCATGCTCGAACACGACTTCATCGCCGCCTCGGCCAATATCCACGTGCTGGACCCGGAAGCTCAGGGAATGCCGATTGTGACCGCGCCTCAGGAGCAAGCGCATCTTCAAACGGTCATGTCGAATAACTTCGGGTTTGGCGGCACGAATGCCTGCCTGGTGTTTCAACGCTATCAGACGTAAGAGGCAGGCCACAAGGTGGTGCGCGCGAGTACTCTTTGCGTTTTGCCTGGCAGTACGCTTTAATAGTAGGCAGATTTAAGAGCATGGCCTGCCAGGATGGCCTGGCGGGAGGTTGCATGTGAGCTTGGGAGGGGTAGATGGCGTTTCAGCAAGGTGGTGGCGGGTACGGCGGTGGTGGCGGGTTCGGCGGGCCGCGCGAGATGCACAAGACGACGTGCGCGGACTGCAAGAAAGAGTGCGAGGTCCCCTTCAAGCCAAGCGGTGACCGGCCCGTGTACTGCAAGGAGTGTTTCTCCAAGCGCAAGGGCAGCAGCGGCCGCTAAGCCGCCCGCCGTTCGCAGGTTCCGCCACGGGCGGCCTCCACGAGGCCGCCCGTGTTGTTTCTGCCCCGGCGCCCTCCAGAGGTTACGAGGCTCAGGAGGCACAGCGTGATCGCGTGCATGACTCGGGCGCAACGGAACGGACGCGTCCTGTGCGCAGCGTTAGCACTCGTGTTGGCGCCGGTGGCCGGCGCCGAGGAGCTTGTGATGCCGCAGACCGAGATCGCAACCTTCGGCGGGGGCTGTTTCTGGTGCATGGAAGGGCCGTTTAAACAACTGCTCGGTGTGGCGTCCGTGACCTCCGGGTACTCCGGCGGCACGGTGGCCAACCCGACGTATGAGCAGGTTTCCTCTGGCGAGACCGGCCATGCCGAGGCCATCCAGATCGTGTACGACCCGGCGAAGGTCACGTACGACCAGCTTCTGGACGTGTTCTGGCGCAACATCGATCCGACCGATCCAGGCGGGCAGTTTGCTGACCAGGGGAGCCAGTACCGGACAGTGATCTTCACCCACACCGAGGCCCAGCGCCAGGCGGCTGAGGCCTCCAAGCAACAGCTCGCCGTATCCGGCAAGTTCGATGCGCCGATTGCGACCGTGATCGAGCCGGCACAGCCGTTTTACGCGGCCGAGGACTATCACCAAGGCTATTCGGAAAAGAACCCGCTGCGCTACAACCTCTACAAGCAAGGCTCTGGCCGCGCCGGCTTCCTCAAGAAGACCTGGGGGAACGACCACTAACGCATGCGGCTCCGCGCGTTCGTGCTGCTGCCATGACCGAATCGGTGCATCCGACCCTGTTGCTGTTGACCGGGCTGGTCTTAGGGATGCGGCACGCCTTCGACCGCGACCACGTGGCCGCCGTGACCCATTTCATCTCCCTGGAGCCTGACCCAAGAAAGAGCGCCTGGTTCGGGTTTCGGTGGGCGGTGGGCCACGCGGTTGCGGTGTTGCTGCTCGGCTCCCTGATCCTGGCGCTGCACTTGAAGTTTGACCCAGCCTTCCAGCGGTACGCCGAGTTGGCCGTCGGTGTGACCCTGGTGCTCCTGGCGCTGTGGCGGCTCGTGCTGCTGGCACAGGAGCAGCGGCATGCCCACCGGCACGCGCACCGGGCGACAGAGCACACGCACGAGCACTCGCATGCGCCGGGCCGCGAACACGTGCACCGCTTCGCCCCCACGGTGGTCGGCCTGGTCCATGGCGCGGCCGGCACTGCGGAGATGTTCGTGCTGATCCCGATCACGCTGATTCAGGTGACATGGCTCGCGTACCTGTACATCGGATTGTTCAGCCTGGGGTGCGCGGCTGCGATGAGCGGCTACGGCTATCTGGCAGGGCGGTTCTACCGGCGGGCCAACGAGACCGGCCAGCGGATCTACCGCACGCTGGTCATCCTGACATCGCTCTCCGGCCTGGCGCTCGGCTTTGTTTGGATTTTCCGCCACGTGTGACAGCCGGCCACAGCGCGGCAAGGATCAGGGTGGGGCTGTGCGCGAGGGCGGCCGGGCGCGCGTCAGCTCAAACACAGGCTCGTTCACGTCCAGCACTGCCTGGTGCACCGCCGCACCGTCAAGCACCTTCACCAGCACGGTGTGGTTCTGCCCAAACCGCTCCTGCACGGGTGCTGTCAGCGACAGCTGCCCAGGCGATGCGGCCGGCAAATGGTACCAGACGTCGATACACTCGCTGCCGGCGGCGTCTTCGTGGATGGCGCCCATCGGCTGCCGGGCGGTTGGAGCCAACACGACCGGCTGGCCGTCCATCATCAGCGTGACACGGGACTCGAGGTAGACCGCGAGCGCGTTCCAGGCGCCCGCAAGCTCCACCACCGGCCCGGCGCGCTCCCCGTCGGCGTGTTCCTCGGAACCACGGTGCAGGTCATCCACATGGAACGTGAACCCCACCCGCAACGCCTCCGGGCGGAGCTCGACGGTCACGTAGCTGGTGTTGAGGGCATGGCCGGCCGCCCACTGCACTCCGCCCATGAGGCAGAGTGCCAGCGCGGCCGCAAACTGCAGTCGGCGCATGTCGACATGATAGCATCTGCTATGCTACAACTGTCTCGATGATCGAATCCTGGCATGCGGCCATTTTGGGCGCGGTCGAAGGCGTGACTGAGTTCCTCCCGATCTCTTCGACCGGCCACTTGATCCTCGCCTCCCGGCTGTTGGGCTTGGAGGGCGAGGCCGCCAACACGTTCGACATCGTGATCCAAGCCGGCGCGTTGGGCGCGGTCCTGGTGCTGTACCGGCGGCGCATGCTCCAGCTCGTGCGCGGCCTCTTCGGCGATCCTGCCGGCCGCCGCCTGCTCCTCTGCCTCTTCATCAGTTTCCTGCCCTCCGCCGTGCTCGGCCTGCTGTTCCATCACACGATTAAGACGCACCTCTTCACGCCGCGGGCGGTCCTCGCCGCGCTGGCCGCCGGCGGCATCGCCATGATCGCCATCGACCGGATTGCGCGTGCCGTGCCGGGACGCGGGCTGGACACGATCGGATGGCGCGAGGCAGCGGTCATCGGGTTGGCGCAGTGCTTCTCGCTCTGGCCCGGGACCTCGCGTGCCATGACGACGCTGGCCGCCGGCCTGCTGCTCGGTCTCCCCGGCCCGGTGGCGGCAGAGTACAGCTTCCTCTTGGCGGTGCCGACGCTGGGCGCAGCCACCGCATTCGACGCGCTGAAGGGCGGATCAGAGCTGATGGCGCACAGCAGCCCGGCCGCCATTGCCGTCGGCTTCGCCGTCACGATGGTGGTGGCGGCCCTGGCGATTGCCGGGCTGCTCCGATACCTGGCGCGCCACGGGCTCGCACCGTTTGGCTGGTACCGGTTGGCGTTGACCGGCGTGTGGCTCCTCGTGGGATGGGCGCGATGATCCCGTTCCCCTGCCGCTAGGACCATTTTGCCGCGCGATCTTACCATGTTCTTACACGATGCCAACCAACGCCTCATGCGCCGGACGTATCATGCGGTCCTACGAACGGTCAACTAGGAGGTCTTGCCGAATGCGGATCCGGTGGTGGGTGATGGCGGTGCTGCTCGTGGGTCTTCCAGCCGCGGCGCGGGCGGAGAGCGAAGTCGACATCCTGCTCAACAAGCTGGTGGAGAAGGGGATCCTAACCGGCGTGGAAGCCGGGCAGATCCGCCAGGAGATTTCGGAGACGAAGGACGCTCGGACCACGCAACTTGCCAAGGACGTCCTGCCGGATAACTGGCGGTGGAAAGGCGACGTGCGGCTGCGCAACGACTACCGGGACCAGAGCGGCGAGAGCCGGGAGAACTTCAACCGCCAGCGGATCCGGTTGCGCGTGGGTGCCGAGGGCAAGGTGAACGACGAGCTCAAAGCCGGCTTCCGGCTCTCGACCGGCGCCAATACCAGTCCAGGCGTGCCCAATCAGACGCTGGATGACACCTTTTCGAAGAAGTTCTTCTTCCTCGATCAGGCGTACATCGCCTACATGCCGCGGCTGCCGGACGACTTCGGGCAGCTCAGCGTGACCGGCGGCATGTTCGAGAACCCGTTTTGGGCGACCAGCCCGATGGTCTTCGACCCGGATCTCTCCTGGGCCGGATTGGTGGTCAAGGAAACGTATGCGATCGGAAGCCCGACGGTTGCCACAGCGTTCCTCTCCGGCGGCGTGTTTCCGGTGGATTCCGATGCCAACGGCGGCCGCATCCCGGCCATGTATTCCACACAAGGCGGGGTCGTGTTGACGCCGTGGGCAGAGGAGGTGGACGCGCCCGAGTACATCAAGAACCTCAAGCTCACCGGTGCGCTCGCCTACCATGACATGACGAACGTGGTGGACGCCGGCGCGCTGATCATCAACACGCCGACGACAGCCGGCGGTTCCAACGAGCTGGGCGCGGCAGAAGACTTCAACGTGCTCAACCCGGCGTATGAGCTTGCGACGGTGATCGGGGGTGTGCCGGTGAGCACCTACGGGGACTTCGTGGTCAACACCTCGGCTTCGGGCGATCGGCGAGGGTTCAACCTCGGCGTCAAGGCCGGCAAGGCCACCACGCCGTGGGACGTCAAGCGCGGCTGGGAAACCGGATATTTCTACCAGAAGCTGGACACAAACGCTGCGTTCGATGGGTTCACAGACTCTGACTTCAACGGTGGGGGCACGAACAACAAGGGCAATGCCTGGTGGGTGACGCTGGCGGTGCTGAAGAACACAACCTTCACCACGAAGGTGCTTGCCGGCCAGAGCATCAATCCGGAGCCGAAGAACAACACCCTCACATGGCAGTGGGACCTCCTGACCAAGTTCTGAGGGACGACGCGACATGGCTGTGGGACACATGAAAACGCCGCTGCTGCCATCCAAAGGCAAGATCCTCGTGGTGGATGATGAGGCCAACATCGTCGCCGGGCTGACGTACGCCTTAAAGAAGGAAGGCTTCCGTACCGTGACGGCCTCGGACGGCGGCCGGGGGCTGGAGCTGGCCCGGCGCGAACAGCCGGATCTTGTCATCCTGGACTGGATGCTGCCGGTCATGGATGGGTTGGAGGTGTGCCGAGCGCTGAAGGCTGACCGCCAGACTGCGGCCATCCCGGTCCTCATGCTCACCGTGCGCTCGCAAGAAACGGACAAGATCGTGGGATTGGAGATGGGGGCGGACGACTTCGTCACCAAGCCCTTTAGCCCGCGGGAGCTGATCGCGCGCGTGAAGGCGATCCTGCGCCGCACGCAAGCCGCGCCGACAGCGAGCGAGCTGTTCGAGCTGGGGGGGCTGCGGATCGATTGGGCCAAGCACACGGTGACGCTTCACAGCAAGTCGGTGTCTCTCACCTCGAAAGAATTCGATCTGCTGCGGGTTTTGGTGCAGGCGCGTGGCCGCGTGTTGAGCCGGGAAGAGCTGCTCGATAAAGCGTGGGGGTACGAGCGCTCGCTCGAGCTAGAGACGCGGACCGTGGACCTGCACGTGAGCCAGCTCCGCCGCAAGCTGCGCGGCTTGGCGGAGCGGCTCCTCACGATCAAGAACGCTGGGTACCGGTTCGTTATCGATGACTAGCGCCCATCCCCGCCCCTCGCTGCGCCGCAAGCTCGTCCTTTCCTCCGCGTTCGCTGTCGCGGTCGCCTTAGCCGCTGCAGCGGTCCTCGCCCAGCGCGCGCTGTCACGCTGGGTCGCCCGCCATGCGGCCGACACCCTCACCACCGCCGCCCGGCTGATGGAGCCGGAGATCGCTCCGCTGCTGGCGCACAACGCAGGCGTCAATGAACTGCAACCGCTGGCCGAGGTGCTCGGCCGCCGCGGGGGCACACGCGTCACAGTGATCGCCAGAGACGGCCGCGTGCTGGCAGACTCGGACCAACGGTCGGAGGCGGTGCTGCGCATGGACAATCACGCCGGCCGGCCGGAGGTGCGTGACGCGCTCCGGGGTGTGACCGGCGTCAGCTTCCGCCGCAGCGACACGCTCGGCACCAGCATGCTGTATCTGGCCTGGCCGGTCACCTATGAAGAAGGGCCGGTCCTCGGCGTGTTACGCGTCGCGGTGCCTGCCACAGCGCTGGAGGAGCTGCGCCGGGAGCTGTTCCAGGCGGTGCTATGGAGCTTGTTGCTAGGCGGCGCGCTGGCCTGCTGGCTCGGCTGGATCCAGGCGCGCCGGCTGGCGCAGCCGTTGAGCCAGCTCGCGGTCACAGCCGCCGCCTATGCAGGAGGTCGCACCACCGCGCCGGTGCCTATCTCGGACGTGCGGGAAATTCATGAGTTGGGGCAAGCGCTACAGATTATGGAGGGCCGGGTTCGCGACAGCCTGGAAGTGGTGGCTGTGGAACGGAATCAGGCGACCGCGATTCTGAACCGGTTGGCGGAGGGAGTCATCGCCATGGACCGTGAGGGGCGGCTCCTGCTGGTCAATGACGCGGCGCGCCGGTTGCTTGGCCTAGCGCCGGAGGCGCCCGCCGGGGAAAGTTTTTTCGAGCTCGTGCGCCAGCACGAACTGACTGCCCTTGCGGCTGAGGGACTCAAGGCGCCGGCGCGCGCCAGCCAGCCAGTGCGGCTGCTCCAGCCAGAGGAGCGGCTGCTGCTCGTGCACACGGTACCGGCGCCGGCCGAGTCGGCCGGCCCCCACCTGGTCCTGGTGCTGCAGGACATCACCGAGTCGGAGCAGTACGAGCGGCTACGCAAGGATTTTGTCGCCAACGTCTCGCACGAGTTGAAGAGTCCGCTCACCTCCATCCGCAGCCTGACCGAAACGCTGCTCGATGGCGCGCTGCAGGACGCGGAGCACAACCGGCGGTTCGTGGAGCTGATCGACCAGGACGCGGCGCGCCTGACCATGCTGATTGATGACCTGCTAGCACTCTCCGAGATCGAGTCCCATGCGGTGCCGCTGCGCCTGGCCACGGTGCCGCTGCGTCCGCTCATCGAGTCGGTCGCAGCATCACTGCGCCCCCGTGCCCAAGGGCAGCGCGTCTCGGTGGCGGTGGACGTGGCGCCAGATCTCGCCGCTGAGGCGGACCCGGACCGGCTGCGGCAGGTCCTGTTCAACTTGATGGAGAACGCGATCAAGTACAACCATGCCGGCGGCCGGGTGCGCGTGGCCGCTCAGCGCGTGGCCGAGGGGCTGCAGCTTGAGGTCGAAGACACCGGCATCGGCATCCCAGCCAAAGACCAGCCCCGGGTGTTCGAGCGGTTCTACCGCGTGGACAAGGCGCGCTCGCGCGAGCTCGGCGGGACCGGCTTAGGTCTTGCGATCGTCAAGCATATCGTCGAAGCGCATGGCGGTCGCGTGGGCCTCAGTAGCCAGCCAGACCGCGGCACTATCTTTACCGTCTTCCTCCCCACGCCGCGCTAAGCGCGCGGTCTTACCCACTCCTTACACCCCGCACAAACGCTCCTGACACGTTGCCGTTACCCTGTCGCCTGACCACACACAGGAGGGCGGGCGCAATGGCAGAGGCAGAGTTCGTCATGACCAGCCTGCAGACGCAGATGCGGGAGCTGCAGAGTCTCGTGAACTATTTCGAAAGCCGCGAGAGCATTACCGGCGAGGATTACCGGTTCATCGCCGAGCGGCTGCAAGGCCTGGTCACTCGCCTGAGATCGCTCGAACACTACGCCTACCAGCGACGGGGTACCGCGCTGCAGGCAGCGTGGCGCAACTAGATTCTAGTCGCTGGCGCCGGGTGCGCCGGTACGGCAAAAAGGAGGATGGTGGAACGATGTGGAAGCGATGGCTGATGGGGATCGCGTTGCTCGTGAGCCTTCCCGGGCTGGCGCGGGCAGAGAGCGAAGTGGACATCTTGCTGAACAAGCTCGTCGAGAAGGGCACGTTGACCGGCGTGGAAGCCGGACAGATCCGGCGTGAGATCGCGGAAACGAAAGAAGTCCGCAACAAACAGGTCGCCAAGGAGATCCTGCCGGATAACTGGGCATGGAAAGGCGACGTCCGCCTGCGCAATGAGTACCGCGATCAGAGCGGGGAAAGCCGCGAGAACTTTAACCGGCAGCGTATCCGAGCCCGATTCGGGGCCGAGGGCAAAGTGAACGATGAGCTGAAAGCCGGCTTCCGCCTGGCCACCGGATCCGCGACCGATCCGCGATCCACCAACCAAACGTTCGATGGGACGTTTGCGAAGAAATCGGTGTTTGTGGACCTCGCCTATTTGACCTACGCGCCGGAGCTGCCGGTGGGCCGGACCTCCCTGACCGGGGGTATTTTCGAGAACCCGTTCTGGGTGCCGAGCCCGATGGCCTTCGACAGCGACCTCTCCTGGGCCGGTGCGGTCACGAAGTACGCGTATGACGTCGGCATCCCGGCGACCGCCACTGGGTTTCTGACCGGCGGCGTGTTCCCGATCGAGGACGATCTGGCCGGCCGGTCCGCGGTCATGTTCTCCGGCCAGACCGGTGTGGTCTTGACCCCGTGGATCAGTGAGCTGGAATCGCCGGAGTACCAGAAGAACTTCAAAGTGACCGGGGCGCTGGCCTACCACGACATGCAGAACGTGGTGGATTCGGGTGCCACGATCGCCAACACTGTGACGACTACCGGGATTTCGAACACCATCCCGCAGGCTGAAGACTTCGACATGCTGAACGCGAACTTCGAGGTGGCCAGCCAGTTCGCCGGGATCCCGGTCAGCACGTATTTCGACTGGATCACGAACACCGCTGCCCCGGGCGATCGGAACGGCTTCAACACCGGCCTGAAGGTCGGCAAAGCCAAGAACCCGTGGAGCCTCACGGACGGGTGGGAAGCCGGTTTCTTCTACCAGCGGTTGGGCATGGACGCGGCCTTCGATGGGTTCACCGACTCGGACTTCAATGGCGGCGGCACCAACAACGAAGGGTTCGCGTACTGGGCGACCCTCGCCGTCCTGAAGAACACCACCTTCGGCATCAAGGTGTTGGACGCGCAGGTGATCCAGGACCCGCCCAAGGTGGACACCTTCACCGTGCAGTGGGACATGGTGACCAAGTTCTGAGCGAGCTTACACAGAACTTACATGACGATCACGGCCAGAATACCTCGACCGGGTACGCTTAAAACGATCACACGGAGGAAGTAGATGAAGCGAATAGCATGGATGGCCAGCGTCCTGGCGGTGCTCAGCGCCGGCGCGATGGCGTTGGCCGAGACCGGGACGATAGCGGTCGCCTTGCCGGCGTACCAGCAGGTGGGGGGCGTGTCCGGCAACCTCAACAGCATCGGTTCGGATACGCTCAACAACCTGATGACGTTCTGGGCCGAAGGGTTTGCCAAGCAGTATCCGAACGTGAAGATCCAAATTGAGGGTAAGGGCTCCACCACCGCGCCGCCGGCGCTGATCGCCGGCGCCGCGCAGTTGGGACCGATGTCTCGTCCGATGAAGGCCTCGGAGACCGACGCTTTCGAGAAGAAATACGGGTACAAACCGACCGCGATCGCGGTCGCGCTGGACGCGCTGGGCGTGTATGTGAACAAGGACAACCCGATCAAGAGCCTCTCCATCGAGCAGGTGGACGCGATCTTCTCCAGCACCAGGGCATGCGGGGCCAAGGCGAACGTCAACAGTTGGGCCGACCTGGGTTTGACTGGCGAATGGGCCAAGCCGATCAGTTTGTACGGCCGCAACTCAGCCTCCGGCACGTACGGGTACTTCAAAGAAAACGCGCTGTGCAAAGGCGACTACAAGAGCTCGGTCAAGGAGCAGCCCGGCTCGGCGACCGTCGTCGAAGGCGTGACCAACGACCGGTTTGGGGTCGGCTACAGCGGCATGGGATACAAGACCGCCGGCGTGCGGCTGCTGCCCCTGGCCCCAGTGGGCAGCACGCAGGTGTATGAGCCGAGCTCGGACAACGTGTACGCCGGCACCTACCCGCTCAGCCGGTACCTGTACGTCTACGTCAACAAAGCGCCTGGCCAGCCGCTGGATCCGTTGGTCAAACAGTTCCTGCTCTACGTCCTCAGCCAGGAAGGGCAACAAGTCGTCGTGAAGGATGGGTTCATCCCGCTGGTGCAGGACATTGTCGATGTGGAGATTCGTAAAATTGAATAACGCATGACATGAGTTCGTCCGCTGTTGCGTCCCCACCAACAGCCGGCAGCCGGCCGCAATCACGAACGGGTGATGCGGCCGCCGCCGTTTTTCGGCGCCAGGCCCAATGGCTCGACGCGCTGGCGCGGCACGCCATTTCCATCAGCGGGTTTTCGATCATCGCGGCGGTGCTAGGCATCGGCGTCTTTCTGGTGTCGGAGGCCGCGCCGCTGTTCGGCCGCGCGCAGGTCACCGCCGGCCGCGACCAGCGGCTCACCGAGAGCGCCGCCCTGTTCGTAGCGGCGGACGAGTACCAGCAGCGCGCCGTGCTGATCGGGCGCGAGCCGGTGCTTGTCGTCGCACCGCTGGATGGCGACGGGGCAATTGAGCGCCATGCCATTGAGGAGTTGCGCGGGGAGACGCTCACCGCGGCCGCCGGCAGCCCGGAGCTGCTGGCTCTTGCGACCGCCCGTGGATCGGTCTGGCTGGGCCGTTGTCCCTTCACCGTCCACTACGATGGGTCCACGCGCCGTGTCAGCATGGACATGACTTCGATCGGCGTCCTGCAGGCCGCGCCTGGCTACGCCATCCGCCGGGTGGCGATTCGCAACGCTGATCCGGTGTTGACGGTGGCCGCCCTCGTGGACGCGGGCCGCGTCATCATCACGCAGGTGCGCACGACCGAGCCGCTCATCGGTCCGGCGAGGCGGCAGGTCAGCAGCGCAGCACTTCCGGCGGTGCAGGGCCAGGTGCCGACAGCGTTAGCCGTCGATGCGAAAGGCGCGCAGGTGCTGATCGGCACGGCGCAAGGACAGCTCCAGCGATGGCGGATCACCGCGCCGGAACCAGAGTTGCTGGAGAGTGCACAGGCGGTCATCACTGGCGGCGTGACCGCACTCAGTTATGTCCTGGGCGACCGGTCGGTCATCGTCGGCGGGGCGGACGGCAGCGTCGCCACGTGGTCGCTGATCCGCGATGAGCGCGCTTCAGATGGATGGCAGCTCCGCTCGATCCACCGGTTCCCGGCGCATCAGGCGCCGGTCGCCTCGATCGCCGCCTCGCCGCGCGATAAGAGCTTTCTCACCGCCTCCGAGGATGGGTGGACGCGGCTGCAGTACATGACCACCGAGCGCACCCTGGCTGCGTGGCGGCTCGACAGGGTGCCGTCGGCGATGGCGTTCGCGCCGAAGTTAGACGGGCTCCTTGCCGGCGACAGCCAGGGACGGCTCAGGCACTGGTTCCTGCACAACCCCCATCCGGAATTCAGTTGGAAGGCGCTCTTCGGCAAGGTCTGGTATGAAGGATACCCGGCGCCTGAGTACGTGTGGCAGTCGACCGGCGGCACCGATGATTTCGAGCCGAAGCTGAGCCTGGTCCCGCTCGCCTTCGGAACCTTCAAGGGCACGGTGTTCGCGCTGCTCTTCGCGGTGCCCCTGGCGCTCTCCGGCGCGCTGTACTGCTCCCAGTTCCTCAACAAAAACCTGCGCGCGCCGATCAAATCCGTGCTCGAGTTGATGGCCGCGTTGCCCAGCGTCGTGCTGGGGTTCGTCGCCGGCGTGCTGCTGGCCCCGATCGTGCAGGGGCGCATCGTTGCGGTGCTGTCGCTGCCGATCCTCGTGCCGCTCATCGCCCTGGGCGGCATGGCGTTGTGCGCGTTGTGGCCAGCGGGACCCATCCAGCGGGGCATCCGACAGCACGAGATCTGGCTGCTGGCCGCGTGGGTCATCGCCGGCCTGCTTGCAGCCCTGTGGCTCGGCCCGTGGATCGAGCGGGCAGCCTTCGGCGGCTCGTTCGAGGCGTGGCTGCTGCGGGTGGCCGGCACGCGGTATGACCAGCGCAACGCCATGATCGTCGGCTGGGTCATGGGCTTCGCCGTCATCCCCATCATCTTCACGATCTGCGAGGACGCCTTCTCTGCGGTGCCCCGGCACCTGGTCGGGGCTTCGCTGGCCTGCGGCGCTTCACCCTGGCAGACCGCGTGGCGCGTGGTGCTGCCGGCCGCCGGCTCCGGCGTGTTTTCCGCCGTGATGGTGGGGTTCGGCCGCGCGGTTGGCGAGACGATGATCGTGCTCATGGCCACTGGGAACACGCCGATCATGGACTGGTCCGCCTTCAACGGGTTCCGGGCGCTCTCGGCCAACATCGCGGTGGAGATCCCAGAGGCCCCCTACGGCGGCACACTGTACCGGGTGCTCTTCATGGCGGCGCTGCTGCTCTTCGGGATCACCTTCGTCGTGAATACCGCGGCCGAGCTGATCCGCCTGCGGCTGCGCCGCCAATTGCAGGGCTTGTAATGACCCGCGCTGACCAGCCTGCGCACCCCATCATTCGGCGCCTGCCGATTTGGATGACCGGCGTCGGGTTGATGATCGCGGTGCTCATGATCGTCGCCCTCTTGACGCTCATCATCAGTCGCGGGCTCTGCGCGCTGTGGCCTGTCCGCGTCTGGGAAGTCACGGCCGCGGACGGGACCCGCTATCTCGGGCTTGAGCACCGCACCGAAGTCATCCCTGATGCTGCGGGAGCGCGGCGCACCCTGTGGCGCATCGGCAACCGCGACTTGTACGGGCAGGATTTCGTCTGGCTCGCGGATTCCGAGGTGCGCTCACGGGTCATGCCCGAGACGGCCGCAGTCATCGAACGGCTGGAATGGGGCCCATTCTACGGGTATGTGAGCGCGCTCAAGACGCCCGACGGCACGCAAGACGGTGACGCGGCGTGGCGCCGCATGCAGGAGCGCGAACTGCCGGCGGCCCGCCGCCGTCTGCAGACCATGCGTCACCTGGAGCGTCGGGTGATCGGCGACATCAGTTACGCGATGGAGCGCCACCGCCTGGCTGTGACGAAGGCCGAAAAACTCGGCCAGCCGGGGACCGTGGCCCACACCGCCGCGATCGCGGCACTTGAGGCCCAGTACCAAGAGGTGGCGCAGGAGCTGCGCCGCCGGCGGGAGGAAGATGCCGCCTTCCGCATCGTGCTCATCGATGTGGCGGGGCGGACCAAGGAACTCCCGGTGTCGTCCATCGTTCGCATGCATCAGCCCAACCGGCTGAGTCTTGCAGGCCGGGTGGCTGTGTACGCCTCCCGGATGGGTGAGCTGGTGTTCGGCCAGCCGCGCGAAGCCAACTCCGAAGGCGGCGTGGCCCCGGCGATCTTCGGCACGGTGATGATGACGCTCATCATGAGTCTCGCGGTCGTGCCGCTGGGCGTGCTGGCCGCGCTGTACTTGCACGAGTACGCAAAGCAGGGCGTGCTGGTCTCGGTCGTCCGGATCGCGGTGAATAACCTGGCTGGCGTGCCCTCGATCGTCTTCGGCGTGTTCGGGCTCGGCTTCTTCTGCTACTTTCTGGGCGGCACAATCGACCAGCTCTTCTATGCGGAGCGGTTGCCGGCGTCGACCTTCGGCGGCGGCGGCATCCTCTGGGCATCGCTGACCCTGGCCCTTCTGACGGTGCCGGTCGTCATCGTCTCGACCGAAGAGGCGTTGGCGGCGGTGCCCGGCGGTGTGCGCGAAGCGTCGCTCGCGTGCGGCGCCACCAAATTTCAGACCATCTGGCAGGTGGTGCTGCCGGCGGCGGTGCCAGGGATCCTGACCGGCACGATCCTTGCGATGGCACGTGGCGCCGGGGAAGTCGCCCCGCTGATGATCACCGGCGTTGTGAAGCTTGCCCCCGAGCTGCCGGTGGACCACCTCGCCCCCTTCCTGCACCTGGAGCGGAAGTTCATGCACCTAGGGTTCCACATCTACGACCTGGGGTTCCAGTCGCCCAACATCGAAGCCTCGAAAGCCATGGTGTACATGACGACGGTGCTGCTCCTCGGCATCGTGCTGTGCCTGAACTTGACCGCCATGATCCTCCGGACGCGGCTGCGCGCCGCCACCCGGCAATCGGAGGTGTGAGATGCGCGCGGCATCATTGATGTTGAGCTCGGCGCGCTCCCGGCCGGTGAACCTCGCGCCGGCCACGCGGGGCGCCCTCGCCGGCCCTGCGCCGACGGTGATCGCGCTGGAGCACGTCAGCGTGTATTACGGCGCCAACCAGGCGGTGCGCCAAGTCACCATGTCGGTGCCGGAGCGCCGCGTGACGGCGTTGATCGGCCCGTCGGGGTGTGGGAAATCGACGCTGATCCGGTGCTTGAATCGGCTGAACGACTTGGTGGAAGGCGTCCGCGTGGAAGGGCGGATCACGCTGTACGGGCAAGACATCCATGACCCATCGCTGGATGTGATCGCGCTGCGCAAGCGCGTGGGCATGGTGTTCCAGAAGTCGAACCCGTTCCCCAAGTCCATCTACGAGAACGTCATCTATGGGCTCCGGGTCGATGGCGAGCGCCGGCCGGACGTGCTGGACCAGGCCGCCGAGGAGAGCCTGCGGCGGGCCGCGCTGTGGGACGAGGTGAAGGACCGGTTGCACGCGAACGCCTTGCGCCTCTCGGGCGGGCAGCAGCAGCGGCTCTGCATCGCGCGCGCCATTGCGATTCAGCCGGAGGTGCTGCTGCTGGATGAGCCGTGCTCGGCGCTGGACCCGATCGCCACCGGCAAGATCGAGGAGCTGGTGTACGCGCTGAAGGAGCGGTATACGATCATCATCGTGACGCACAACATGCAGCAGGCCGCCCGCGTTTCCGACCACACCGGCTTCTTGCTCATGGGCGAGCTGATCGAGTTCGACGAGACCGCCAAGCTGTTCACGACCCCGCGGGATCCGCGCACCGAAGCGTACATCACCGGCCGGTTCGGGTAAGCCCGTTCCCATGGAACGGCACGTGGATCAGGAACTCGCAGAGCTTACGCGCGAGCTGCTGGAGATGGCCTCGCGGGCCGAGGCCGCCATCAGCCTCTCGACCCGCGCGCTGCTGTTGCGGGACCCGGCCCTGGCGGAGCATGTGCTGCGCAACGACGACCGGCTCAATCAGCTCGAAGTGCTCATTGACGAGCGCTGCATGCGGCTGCTAGCCTTATACCAGCCTGAGGCCGGCGACCTGCGGTTCGTCGCTATGGCCCTCAAGATCACGAACGACCTGGAGCGGATCGGGGACCAGGCCGTGAATATCGCCGAACGGTCCCTCGAGCTCATGCACGAGCCGCCGCTTGAGCCCTTGCTCGACCTGCCGGAGCTCGCCCAGCACGTCCAGCGCATGCTGACCGGCAGCGTGGAAGCCTTCGTGCGCCGCGACGCAGCCCTGGCGCAGTCGGTGTGCCGGCAGGATGATACCATCGACGGGCTGGACGACCAGATCTTCCGTCAACTGCTGACGTACATGCTGCAGGACTACCGGACGATCACGCGCGCGGTGCACATGATCCTGATCAGCCGGCATTTGGAGCGGGTGGCCGACCATGCGACGAACATCGCCGAGGGCGTGATCTACCTCGTCGAGGGCCGGCAGATCAAGCACCACATCACGGAGATCCACGGCGCCGCTCAGCGCCCGGCCTGACGCCGTGCGCCTCTACCTGTTCCGCCATGCTGCCGCAGTGCCGCACGGCACGCCGAGGTACCTTGAGGACGAGCGGCCGCTGACGCCTGACGGGCATGCGCAGGCCCGGAAGGTCGCCGCGGGCCTGCAGCGCCTGAACGTCGAGCCTGGGCTCATCCTTACGAGCCTGTTGCGCCGCGCCGTCGAGACAGCGGAGGAGGTGGCACAGGCCTGGCCGTCGCCCCTGCCGATCAAGACGCTGGAGGCGCTGATGCCTGAGGCGCCTGCGAAGCAGACATCGCTGGTGCTCAAGGCGTGGGCTTCGCAGAAAGAACTGATCCTCGTCGGGCATGAGCCGCACTTAAGCCTGTGGCTGGCCGAGCTGGTGGCGCCAGGCGGCCTGCGGTGCGATTTTAAGAAAGCCGGGGTGGCGTGTGTCGAATTGGACCAGGTGCCGCCCCCATCCGGCAGCGGGACGCTGCGCTGGTTCATGACGCCCAAAGCCTTGGCGAAGATCGGGCAGGGATGACCCCACCACCTGGCGGGGTCTGCCGAAGGCAGACAGCGCGGTGTCTCGCGCTGCACGTTCGTGCCACCGCGCCGGCCTGCGGCCGTCCGCCAGGTGGTGGGGTGATCCCCCCACCTGCTCGCCCTCCATACGCCCAGACTGGGCAGGTGGTCGGATGACCCTCGGCATCATCGACGTGGGAACGAACTCGATCCATTTAGTGGTCGGGGTGCTTGGCTTGACCGGGCGGTTCCATGTCTTGGTCAAGGAGCGCGACATGACGCGGCTGGGGCAGGGGGTCGTCCGGCGCAACCGGTTGACCGGCCAGGCCCAGCGGCGCGCGCTGCGCGTGCTCCGCGGCTACGCGGAGACGATGCGGCGCTGTCGCGTGGACCATGTTCAGGCGGTGGCGACCAGCGCGGTCCGCGAATCGAAAAACGGACGGGAGTTCGTCCGCCGCGTCCGGCGCGAACTCGGCGTGCCGTTGCGCATTATCAGCGGCCGGGAAGAGGCGCGGCTGATCTATCTTGGCGTGTCCCAGTCCCGTACCGCCGCGCGTCTGGCCGCGATGGTGACCATCGGCGGCGGCAGCGCGCAGGTGGCGTACGGTCAAGGGCCGAAACCAACGTACGTGGCCAGCCGGCTGCTCGGCTGCAACCGGCTCACGCAACAGTTCATCCGGCACGACCCGGCACGCCCCGAAGAACTCCTGGATCTGCAGCGGCATGTGCGCCGGACGTGGGCTCCGGTCGTGCGCGGGATGCGGCGCTACCGCGGCACGAGCGCCCTCGGTGCCTCGGCGACGATCCTGCAGCTGATGATCGCCGCGTACGTGCGGCGGCACGGGCGGCCCCCGTCGAACAAACATGGGCTGACGGTGAGCCGCCGCGACCTGGAGCGGCTCGTGACGTGGCTGGAAGACTCATCCGCCGCGGACCGGGTGCGGCTTGACGGCCTGGACCCGCGCCGGGAAGATCTGGCGCTGGCGACCGGCGTGACGCTCATAGAGTGGATGGCCGGCTGCTCGATCTCGCGGCTGACCTTCGCCCCAGGCTCGCTGCGGGAAGGCCTGGTCGTGGATTACCTGATCCGCCATCATTTGGGGCGGGTCGCCAAGTTTGAATTACCGCTGTTGGAGCGGTTCGGCGCCAACGGTGCGATTCGTCAGCGCCGCGTGCATGGCAGGAGACATCGTGATGACGCCCGCAGCAGACGCTAAAGAAACGAAATCCGAGAAGGACGCCAAGCCGGAGACCAGCGGCGCGCCGGCCGTAGCCCCTGGGTATGGGCAGCCCCATCAGTACCCAGGCCGCCTGGTCATCGTGGAAGGCATCGACGGCTCAGGCAAAAGCACGCAGCTGCAGCTGTTGCAGCGCTGGCTCGTGTCGCAGGGCCACACGGTGTTTTTCACCGAATGGAATTCCTCCAAGCTGGTGAAAGAAACGACGAAACTCGGCAAAAGGAACCGGACGCTCACCCCGCTGACCTTCAGCCTCATCCATGCGACCGATTTCGCGGACCGACTCTTCTACAACATCATTCCGCCGCTGAAAGCCGGCATGATCGTCCTGGCGGACCGGTACGTGTACACAGCGTTCGCGCGCGACGTGGCGCGCGGCTGCGACCCGGCGTGGGTCCGCAAGTTGTACGGCTTCGCCATCCGGCCGGACCTGGCCTTCTACTTCAAAGTCCCGGTGGATGTCTCGCTCGGGCGCATCCTCTCTGGCCGAGCCTCGATCAAATACTACGAAGCCGGGATGGACCTGAAGCTGAGCGCGGATCCGGTGGAGAGCTTCAGCAAGTTCCAGGCCCGCATCCTGGAGGAGTACGACCGGGTCGTGCAGGAGTTCGACCTGACGGTGATGGACGCGACCGCGGACATTGACGAGCAGCAGGAAGTCGTCCGCGACGTCGCCAGCACGATGCTCGCCTCCTACCAACCAAGGGGCCGCCATGGCCAAGCCAAAGTTCCTGGGGGAGGGGATTCCGTACCTCCAGCCCGGGTCGTTGAACCTCAAAGGTAAGCTCGTCGTCATCGAGGGCACCGACGGCGTGGGCCGCTCGGCGCAGATCGAGCGCCTGCGCGCCTGGCTCGAGATCCAGGGCCATGGCGTCGTCGAGACCGGCTGGACCAGGTCCGAGCTCATGTCCAGCCTCATCGACCTCGCGAAAGAGGGCAACACCCTCACGCCCGATACGTTCAGCCTGCTGTACGCGACCGATTTCGCGGACCGGCTGGAGACGCAGATCCTGCCGGCGCTGCGCTCCGGGTTCGTCGTACTTTCGGACCGGTACGTGTACACCGCCTTCGCCAGGCATTTGGTCCGCGGCGGCGACCAGGCCTGGATCCACGGCGTCTTCGGGTTCGCGCTGGTGCCGGACGTGGTCCTGTACTTGCGCACCGACGTGGAGTCGCTCGTGCCGCGCGTCATCGCGTCTCAGGGCATGGACTACTGGGAGTCCGGGATGGACATGCACCTGGGCAGCGACCTGTACGACAGCTTCGTCGTGTACCAGCAGCGGTTGATCGATGCGTATGACGCCATGGCGAAAGAGCATAATTTCGTCACGGTCGACACGGTCGGCCGCTCGATCGATGAGATCCAACAGACGCTGCGGGAGACGATCGAGCCGGTCGTGAAGCGGGCCCGGAAGGTGGACCCGTCGCAGCTGAAAACGATCGAGCGGACGGTGAGCTAAGATGCAGCGGCACGTGGATGCGGAACTGGTGGAGCTGCGCGAAGCGCTGCTGCGCATGGGCAGTTTGGCCGAGACGGCCATCGGGCAGGCCATGAAGGCGCTCACGAGCCGCAACGCGGAGTTGGCCCGGTCGGTGATCAGTTCGGACGACGTGATCAACATGGCGGAAGTGGAAGTGGACGAGCGGTGCCTGCGCATGCTCGCCCTGCACCAGCCGGAGGCCGGCGACCTGCGGTTCATCGCCATGGCCCTGAAGATCAACAGCGACCTGGAGCGCATGGGCGACATGGCCGTGAACATCGCCGAGCGCACCGTGGACCTGCTCAAAGAGCCGCTGCTCAAGCCGCTCATTGACCTGCCGCGCATGGCGGAGCTTGCGCAGGCGATGGTCCGCGACAGTTTGGATGCCTTCTTGCGCCGCGACGCCGCGCTGGCGCGCGAAGTCTGCCGGCGCGATTCGCAGGTGGACCAGATCAACGACCAGATCTTCCGAGAGCTGTTGACGTACATGCTGCAGGATGCCAAGAGTATCGAGCGGGCGGTCGGCCTCATCCTGGTCGGCCGGCACCTGGAGCGCATCGCCGACCATGCCACGAACATCGCCGAGGATGTGGTCTACCTGGTCGAAGGCAAGACGATCAAGCACCACCTGGCCGGCGAGTAGCCATTTTTCTTGCGGTATCAGATACCTTCTCCAGAGATGATATGGAACATGGTATCTGATACCGCGAGTCCATGAGCCTGTTTACCGTGGCGGTGGCCGCCGCCGTCGCGCTCGGTCTCGGCTATGTGTTCTACGGCCGGTTCCTGGCCGCCCGCCTGGGCCTCTCTGCCCAACGCCGCACCCCGGCGCATGCCCAGCGCGACGGCGTGGACTTCGTGCCGGCGCCGGCGCCGTTGCTCCTGGGGCAGCACTTCTCCGCGATCGCCGCGGCCGGGCCGATCGTTGGCCCCATCCTCGCCGGGCTGTGGTTCGGCTGGCTGCCGGCGTTATTGTGGATCGTCGGCGGCGCCATTTTCTTCGGCGCGGTGCACGATTTCACCAGCCTCATCGGGTCGGTCCGCCACGGGGCCCGCTCCATCGTCGAGATGGTGCGGGAGCAGCTCGGGCCCCGCGCGCACCTGTTGTTCATGGCCTTCGTGTGGCTCTCCCTCGTGTACGTCATCATCGCCTTCACCGACCTGACTAGCGCCTCCTTCGTCGAGCCGTCGTACGGCCCAGGGGTGGCGGCCTCCTCCGGCCTGTATCTCGTGGCAGCGATGGTGATGGGCGTCTCCATGGCCAGGTGGCGGATGCCGCTCTGGCTGGCCACGGCGGTGTTCCTGCCGCTCTTGGCCCTCATCATCTGGTTCGGCCAGTCTGTCCCGGTCCACCTGCCGGTGATTGAGGGCCTCCGCCCGCAGGTGACGTGGAACGCGTTGATCCTCGTGTATTGCGGCATCGCCTCGGTGCTGCCGATGTGGCTGCTCCTGCAGCCGCGCGGCTACCTGGGCGGGTTTTTCCTGTACGTGACGCTGGCCGCCGGGCTGATCGGCGTGCTGCTAGGTGGGGAGCGCGTGCAGTACCCGGCGTTCCTCGGCTGGACGAGTGCCAAGGGGCTGCCGCTGTTCCCCATGTTGTTCGTGACCGTCGCCTGCGGGGCGTGCTCCGGGTTCCACGGGATCGTCAGCTCCGGCACCACGTCCAAGCAGATCGACCAGGAACCGGACTGTCGCCTGATCGGCTTCGGCGGGATGCTGCTCGAGGGCCTGGTGGCGGTCATCGCGCTCTCGACGGTGATGATGCTGACACCGGCTGAAGCCGCGGGGCAGGCCTCGCCGGACCGTATCTACGCGAACGGCTTGAGCCGGTTCGTCTCTCACTTCGGCATTGACCCGGAGTTCGCGCGGCTCTTCGCCCTGCTCGCGTTCACCACGTTCATCTACGACACGCTGGACGTCGCCACCCGCCTGGGCCGGTACGTGTTCCAAGAGCTGACCGGCTGGACCAGCCGCTGGGGCGGGGTCATCGCCACCGTGTGCACGCTCCTGCTGCCGGCCATCTGCGTCAGCCTGACGCTGCGCGATGCCTCGGGGGCGGTCGTGCCGGCGTGGAAGGTGTTTTGGACCATCTTCGGCACTTCCAATCAGCTGTTGGCGGCGCTCACGTTGCTGACGGTGACGGTGTGGCTGCGCCGCACCGGCGGTCCCTGGCTGCTGACCGGCGTGCCGGCCGCGTTCATGCTGGTCATGACGCTCTGGTCGCTCGTGCTGACGGCCGCCCCCATGATTCAGGGGCGCGTGGACGCAGGCATGCTGGTGGCTGTCGTCTTGATGGCGCTGGCCGGCTTGGTGCTGGTGGAGGGCTGCCGCGCCCTGGTCCGCCCCGGCAGCAGCCTGCCGCCGGCTGCGTAGGCGGCTGGAGCGAAGCTCGACGCCATGCTAGAATCGGGGGGTCAATGAGAGCCTTCTGGGTACTGGCGCTTGTGTTGGGTCTGACCTCGCCGGTCTTCGCGGTCGAGGACCCGTTGGCGGCCGATCTTGATGATGCCGAGTACGCCTACGGCACCGTCGCGCAGGTCACGCCGGAGGCGCTCATCGTTCGGGAGTACGATTTCGAGACCGGCACAACGGTCGAGATCGCGTACCAGCTCGATCCTGAGGTCATCGTCAACGGCGTGGACACCGTCCAGCAGATCGCAGTCGATGACGACGTGGACATCGACTACGTGACCAAGGATGGCCGCCGGCTCGCGACGGTGATCAGCGTGGAGCGGTACCCGGCGGCGCCGGAGCCGGACGGCCCGAGCCCCGAGGAGCCGCTCTGAGCGGACGCGATGTTCAACAAGATGGGCGACATGTTCAAACAGCTCCACGCTGCCAAGCGCCTGATGCAGGACGAGAAATTCCAGGCGCTGATCAGCCATCCCAAGGTCCAAGCTGCGTTCCAAGATCCTGACATCCGCGCGCTCCTGACCGCGCAAGATCCGGCCAAGCTCATGGCCCACCCGAAACTCGCCGCGCTCCTGCGCGATCCCGATGTATCACAACTCTTCGCCCAGCTCGACCCGAAGACGCTGACCGGTTGAGGCGGCCCCATGCCGCTCCAGCTGGTGGACACGCACTGCCATCTTGACCGCCAGCCGCTCTCTGTCGATGTGCCTGCCGTGCTTGCGCGCGCCCGCGCTGCCGGCGTCGTCGCGTGCCTGACGATCGGCACGGACCTGGCGTCCAGCCGCGCGGCGGTGGCGCTGGCGCGAGCGCATCCCGGCGTCCGGTGCGCCATCGGCGTCCATCCCAACGATGCGGCCGAGGCCACCGAGGAGGCGTTGCGCGAGCTCGAGGCGCTGGCCGAGGATCCGGCGGTGGCCGCCATCGGGGAAGTGGGCCTGGACTACTACCGCCAGGGCGCACCGGCCGACGTGCAGGAGCGGATCTTTCTCCGGTTCGCGGCCCTGGCGCGCCGGCGCGGGTTGCCGTTGTCCATCCATTGCCGCAACGCGCACGAGCCGCTCCTGGCGTTGTTGCGAGCGCAGGGCGGCCCGGTGCGCGGGGTGCTGCACTGCGCGTCCGGCCCGGCCGGCTTCCTCCAGGACGCCCTCGCCCTCGGCCTGCACGTCTCCTTCGCCGGCAACGTAACCTTCCCGAACGCCGTCGCACTGCGCGCGCTGGTGCCGCTCGTGCCGGAGGAGCGGTTGCTGCTGGAAACGGATGCGCCGTTTCTCGCACCGCAGCCGGTGCGCGGGCAGTCCAACGAGCCGGCGCATGTGGTGCACACGGCCCATGAGGTCGCGCGGTTGCGCGGCGTGAGCGTCGAGGCGCTCGGCGAAGCGGTGACGCGCAACGCCTGCGCCCTCTTCGCGTTCACCAGGGCCTTTGGCTGATGCGCCTCGTCCGACGGCTGGTCTTTTACCTGTTTGCGGCGGCGTACCTCATCGGCTGCCCGCTGACCATCGCCTACGCCCTGGGCTACCTGTACGAGCCAGGGACCGAGCACGGCCTCGTGCAAACCGGGCTCATCGCCCTGTCCACCGAGCCGCCGGGGGCCACGGTGTACCTCAACAATAAGCGCTACACCAAGAAGACGCCCACCCTCCTGCGCGGCTTGCTGCCGGGCGCGTATCAGCTCCGCGTGAGCTTGCGCGACCACCAGGCATGGACCCGCACCGTCACCGTCGAGGGTGCTAAGGCCGCGGCGTACGAGCATATCCTGCTGGCTCCCTCGGCCTGGCGGCCTGAGACCGTGGTGGCGGAGCAGTTCGAACAGCTCGTCCCGCTCTCCGGCGACCGGTTTGCGGTCCTGCTGGCCGGCCCGACGTTGGGCGAGGCGATGGTGCTGGACGTCCGGGAGCGCCAGCCGCGGCCGCTGCTGCCGGTGCTTTCGCCCTGGCGCCAAGCCCGCCTGATCGACCAACTCGCGGTGGCCGGCGCGCCGGCGCTGCTGGCCCGGGTCGAGGTTCGCGGCGGCGAGCGGCTCATCTGGTTGGACGTGCGCAGCGAGGACACGGCGATCGAAGACGTGAGCCAGTACCTGTTGACGCGACCGGTGTGGGCCGGCGAGCCGAGCGGGAAGCGCCGGTTCGTGCTGTTCGACGACGGCACCCTTGCGGCGCTGGATGACCCGGCGCGCAGCGTCTTGGCGACGGACGTGCGCGGCGCCGGGTTGGCCGGCCACCGGTTGTACGTGCTCGATGCGTCCGGACGCTTAGACCGGATGGATCTCGAGGGTCGGGACCGCGAGACGCTGCTGCAACACGCGCCGCTGGGCCGCAGGTTCTTCGGCGCGCACGGTTTTTTCCGCATCGTGGCCCCGGATGACCGCCTGCTGCTGCTCTGGAGCGAGCAGGGCCGCCTACTGACGAATCGCCTGCCGTACCGGTTCGCGCGGGAGGGCATCACCGGCTTGGCCCCGGATCCGCGCACCTCGCGGGTCTTGTTATGGCGCCGCCATGCGCTCGGGGTGCTTGATGACGGCCCTGTGGATGAGGACCCAGCGGCATTTGCGCGCGGACCACGGCTGCGGTGGCTCATCCGCGGGCTGACCCGCGTCGAGCAGGCGTACTGGGCGTACGATGCTTCGCATGCGCTGGTGTTGGACGCTGACATGCTGCGGCTGGTGGAGATCGACGTGGACGCGCCAACGCCATCGGCTGATGTTGTACCGGTCAAGCGCAAGACCAGCGTGTTGTATACCGAGTCGGAGGGGGCGGTGTACTTCCTCTCTGCGGCTGATGGTCACCTGATGCGTCTCGCGCTCTTGCCGCGGCGCGAGCGGCTGTCCTTGACGCTGCCGGCCCGGCGCGAGCTCACGGTTCCGCCAGGGGTGCGGCGATGACCCCACCTCTTGGGGCCAGCGCCGTCGGAGTCGACGGCTGGACCACCGATCTCCGACGGCGCCTGTGCCAGCACGCGGCGTACCGGCACAGGGCGGAGACCGTGGACTGTGAGGGGACGCTCAAACTATCTCGAACGCTTGCCACGGTCTCCGCCCGGCCCCAAGAGGTGGGGGGATGACCTTCGCCTTCAGCCGCCACGGCTTGCGCGGCCGCGACGCTGTGCTGCAGCGCGCCTTCGAGATCCTGCCGGGGGCCATCAGTTGGACGATCCTCCTCGGCATGCTGGCGCTCTCCTTCGTCAAGCCGCTGCTGGCCGCCGTGCTCGTCATCGCGATCTTCTTCTATTGGCTGGTCCGGCTCTTGTACATGACGCTGTTCCTCGTGCTGTCCTACGCGCGGCTGTCCATCGAAGCCAAGACCTCGTGGATGGAACGGGTCCAGGGGTTGGACGACCTGGCAGGATACCTGCCTGCGCTGCGGCAAGCACCGCCAGAGGGATGGGCCGCCCGCGTGTCGTGGTGGCTCCACGGCCGGCAACTGGACACGCTGCAACGCGGGGGCGCGCCGTGGCCGTCCTCCGCCTCAGTGCACCACGTCGTGATCCTCCCCGTCGCCAAGGAGCAGCCAGAGGTCCTCCTGCCTGGGCTGCAGAGCCTCGCAGCGCAATCCTTTCCCGCCCGGCGCATCCTCGTGGTCCTCGCGGTCGAGGAGCGGGGCGGCGAGGCCATCCGCCAGGGGGCGGAAGCGCTGCGGGAGCGGTTCGCCGGAGCGTTCCTCGATTGCCTGGTGATCGTGCACCCGGACGGGCTGCCGGGTGAAGCGCGCGTCAAAGGGGCGAACGCCACGTATGCGGCCCGGGCAGCCCATCGGGCCATGACCGCGCGCGGCCTCGCGCCGGAGCAGGCGATCGTGTCGTGTTTCGACGCGGACACGGTCGTCAGCCAGGAGTATATGGCGTGCCTGACGTACCATTTCTTAACGTCCCCGGAGCGCACGCAGGCCAGCTTCCAGCCGATCCCGGTGTACCACAATAATATCTGGGAGGTCCCAGGCTTCGCCCGCGTGCTCGAGACCGGCTCCTCGTTCTTCCAGCTTATCGAGGCGACCAACCCGGAACAGCTGGTGACCTTCTCGAGCCACAGCATGAGCTTCAAGGCGCTGGTCGACGTCGGGTATTGGCCGGTCGACATGATCTCCGATGATTCGTCGATCTTTTGGAAGGCCTTCCTGCACTTCGATGGGCGGTACCAGGTCGTGCCGATGTATGTCACGCTGTCCATGGACGTGGTCTCTGCCCGCTCGTGGCTGCGGACGGTCCGCAACGTGTACCGGCAGAAGCGGCGCTGGGCCTGGGGCGTCGAGAATTTCCCGCTGGTCATGCGGGCGTTCCTCACAGCGCGGCAGATCCCGCGATGGCACCGCATCCGCCACGCGGCCAAGCTACTCGAGGCGCACGTCGGCTGGGCGACGTGGGGCTTTTTGTTGACGGTATTGGGCTGGTTCCCGGCGCTGTTCGCCGGCCGGGAGTTCTCGAGCAGCGTGCTCTACTACAGCGCCCCGCGCATCACCGCCACCATCTTCCACTTGGCGTCGCTATCGCTGCTGATCAGCATCGTGTTGAGTCAGCTGCTGCTGCCGCCGCAGCGGGTGCGGTTCAAAGCGCTGCGCCGGATCGGGCTGGCGCTGGAGTGGCTGCTGGTGCCGTTCTCGGCGACGTTCCTGAGCGCGCTGCCAGCACTCGATGCGCAAACGCGGCTGATGCTGGGCCGCTACATGGAGTTCTGGGTGACGGAAAAAGGGCACCGGCCGCGGTCACGCGCGGTCCAGGGCACGCCGTCGCTGGTGAACGAACACGGAGGTCTGCGATGAACCGATGGACGGTGTGGGTGGCGGCGGTGGGACTCATCGGCGCCATGGGGACGGCATCCGCCAAGACGCTGCCGGCCCGCGTGGGCGCGCCGGCGCCGGATTTCTCGGTGACCGACGAGCACGGCCAGACGCAGTCGCTCGCCAAGCAGCGGGGCCGGTACGTGGTGCTGGAGTGGTTCAGCCCTGAGTGCCCGTTCGTCCAGAAGCACTACCGCAGCGGCAACATGCAGCGGCTGCAGCACGAGGCCGCGGGCCGCGGCATCATCTGGTGGAGCGTTGATTCCTCGGCCCCCGGCCACTCGGGCCACATGAGCCAGGACGCGGCCCGGCAGTTCCTGGCCGAGCACCACGCGTCCCCGACGGCGGTGCTGCTGGATGAGGATGGGACGGTGGGCAAGCGTTACGGCGCCAAGACGACGCCGCACATGTTCGTCATCGACCCGAAGGGCATCCTGATCTACGCCGGTGCGATCGATGACCAGCCGTCGGTCAACCTGGACGATGCGGCGCCGGCGAAGCATTACGTGCGCCAAGCGCTGGATGAGGCGATGGCCGGCAAGCCGGTGTCAACGCCGGTGACGCAGCCGTACGGGTGCACCGTCAAATATTAAGAGCGTTCAATGTTCTGTCATGATGATTGTTCCGCAGCCGATGCGTCCGCCGGCGTTGCCTGAGGGCTGGCTGAAATCGTCCTGGTTGGCGTGCAGGATCAGCGCGCGCCCAGCCACAGTGTACTCGCCGTCGGCGAGCTGCAGGCCAGGGAAAACGCGCTCGTACACAGCCGTCCCGTCCGGCCCGACCTCGAGATTGCCGAAGTCGCCGGCGTGCGCGCCCTGTAACCCAGCGTGCGCCAAGTCGCCGTGCGGCATGCCTTCGGGGTTGTAGTGCGGGCCGGCGGCTTTCCCAGCCTCGCCGCAGGCGCCGAACTCGTGGATGTGGAACCCGTGCTGGCCAGGCGGCGCCTGGGTCAGGCGCACCGCCACGCGCAACCCTCCGTCGGTGTCCAGCAACTGGGCTTGGCCTTGCACTGGCACCTCTCCGGTGGCGGTCAGGTCGGCCCGCCCGGTGGCGGCGAACGCGGCTGGCGCTACGACGGCGCATGCCAGGACGGCAGAACAAACGATGTGTCGCATCAGGGGTTCCTCCTTGTGGGTTGAGTTATTATACGATACAGTCGAACTGCTCTTCTTAGATCATGCAGACCACGCGGTCACTCCGGCAACAGCTTGAAGAAACCGCCCGCGCGATCACCGCGCGCGCCGGTGCGTCTCCAACGCTCGGCTTGATCCTCGGGTCAGGGCTCGGGGCCCTGGCCGAGTCGGTGGCGACCGAACACGTGTTCGCGTACGCCGATTTGCCGCACATGCCCGCCGCTACCGCCCCTGGCCATGAGGGCACGCTCACGTTGGGACGCCTCGGGGGCCTGCCTGTCGCCGTGCTGAGTGGGCGCTTCCATTACTACGAAGGCCATGAGAGCTGGCAGATCAGCTACCCGATCCGGTTGCTGCAGCGGCTCGGCGTCACGACCGTGTTTTTGACCAGCATCGTCGGCAGCATGAACCGGCGGATGCCGTCAGGCTCGCTCGTGCTCCTAGAAGACCACATCAACCTGATGGGCGCGAACCCGCTGGCTGGGCCGAATGACGACGCGTTGGGCCCGCGCTTCCCCGACATGTCGCAACCGTACGATCCGCAGTTGCGCCGGCTGGCCCTCGCCGTCGCGAAGGCGCGCGGGATCCCGTTGCGCGAAGGCGTGTACGTCGCGGTCCAGGGCCCCAACCTAGAGACCCGGGCCGAGTACCGGATGCTGCGCCGGCTGGGTGCGGACATTGTGGGCATGTCCATGGTGCCGGAAGTGTTGGCGGCGCGGCATGCCGGTGTGCGTGTCTTGGCGGTGACCGTGGTCTCCGATGTGTGCGATCCGGATCATCTGAAACCCGTGTCCGTGGAAGAGTTGCTGGCCGTGGCTGCGGCCGCCGAGCCGAAGCTGACTCGGCTGCTCTCCGGCATTATCGAGCGGATGGCCAGTGCCAAAAGGAGGCGGTGATGGCCCGCGAGACCTCGCGCCGTCCGACCGCGACCCAGGTGTTGGCCGACGATGCCCTGGGCTTGAAGCGGTATATCCGCGATGTCCCTGATTTTCCGGTCCCAGGCATCATCTTCCGCGACATCACGCCGCTGTTACAGAACGGCGCGGCGTTCGGCCTGGCGATCAACGCGCTCGCCAAGCGGCACCGCGGCGCGTTGCCGGAGGCCATCGTCGCCATCGAATCCCGCGGGTTGATCGTCGGCTCAGCGCTGGCGCACGCGCTCGGCGTCGGCATCGTGCCGGTGCGCAAGGCCGGCAAGCTGCCGCACAAGACGTACCAGGCCGCGTACACGTTGGAATACGGCCAGGGCACGCTGGAGATGCATCGAGACGGCCTGCGCCGCGGCTCGCGGGTGCTCCTGGTCGACGACCTCTTGGCCACCGGCGGGACGGTCGAAGCGACGCTGAAGCTGATCGAGCAATGCGGCGCGCGGGTCATCGAGGCCGCGTTCTTGATCGAGTTGACCGCGCTGAAGGGCCGCGACCGCTTGGTCCCGCACCCGGTCATCTCGCTCGTGCGGTACTGATGCGGCAGCTGGCGGCTGTCCTCATGCTGTTCGCCGCAGTTTCCGTCGCAACGGCCGAAGATGGCGGGTTGACCGATAGCGAGGTCGTGGTCAAAACCGAAGGCCCGCACCGGCTGCTGTTGCCGCGGGACTGGCCGGTGGAGCATACGGACGGCCGCATCGCGCCGGTCTCGATCGAAACGTACCTGAGCATGAAGTTCGAGCAGGTCGGACAGGCGCTGGAGCGCCTGGACCGTCGCCTCGCCGCGCTCGATGCGCGGTTGCAGGCGGCCGAGGCAGGGCAGCACAGCCAGGACCTGCGGCTGAAGCTCCTCGAGGAGCACAACCAGGGGAGGTGAACGATGGCCACGCGACGCAAGACCGCGAAGCGGTCCAAGGCCAAGAAGGCGCCGGCGAAACGACGCGCATCCAAGATGAGCAAGCCCGGCGGCAGTTCGTGCTGCAGCTGTTAAGGCACGCGCGCCGCCCGTTGTGAACGCGCGGCGTACGATGGCCGCCCGGCTTGCCGTGGCCGCGGCGGTGTTCCTCGGCATCACGCTGCTCGTCCGCACCGCAGGGGTTGATCCGCGGCAGTGGTCGCCCGAGGCGATCAAGGCGTACATGCTGTCGTTCGGGCAGCTCGCACCCCTTGTGTACCTGATTGCCTACGCGCAGCCGATCATTCCGTTGCCGGCCAGCATGATGACGGTGGCCGGGGGGCTTGCGTTCGGTCCGGTGTGGGGTGCATTGGCCGCGGTGACAGGCGCGTGGACCCGCGCCTGCGGCCAGTTCGCGCTGGTTCGCCTGTTCGGCCGCGAGGCAGTCGCACCGATGCTCAAGGGCCGGGTGATGAAGTTGGATCAGCGCATCGGGGAGCGAGGGTTCCTCACGGTGATGCTGATCCGCATGGTGCCGAATGTCCCCTTCGACGTGCAGAATTACACGTTGGGCCTCTCGCGCATCCGGTTTTGGCCGTACGCGCTCGGATCCCTGGCCGGATTACTGCCCGGCGTTGTCGCCTACGTGTACCTGGGCTATTCCCTGACGGACTTGCGGAGGACATGGAAACTGCTGGTGGCGGTTGGTGTGGTCGCGGCGGTGGCCTGGGGGCAGCGGCGGCTGAGCCGGCGCATCAAGGTGAAGGCCTCATGAACATCCGCGCCGTGTCAGCGTGGCTCGCCGTCCTGTGGCTCGCCGCTGCGCCGGCGGCCGGCGCGTCACTCGTCAATCGCAGCGTGGACCATGCGCCGTTCGATGCGCTGCTGAAAGCGCACGTCCGGGACGGCCTCGTCGATTACCGTGGTCTGGCCCAGGACCGAGAGGCCTTGGAGACGTACCTGGCATTGGTGGCCGCTGCGCATCCGGACTACTGGGACCGGACCGACCAGCTGGCGTTTTGGCTCAACGCCTACAATGCGTGCGCGCTGCGCAGCGTGCTGGAGCAGCCTCCGGCGCACTCGGTGCAGGAGATCAACGGGTTCTTCGATCGGATGCGCTGTTCCGTGGGCAGCCGGGACCTGACGCTCCAGCAGATCGAGGCTGAGGCAAGAAAAGTCGGGGACTGGCGGGTCCGCATCGCGGCTGCGCGCCCGGCGGTGGGCGGGCCGTGGTTGCGCGGGGAAGCGTATGCGGCCGACCGGCTCGAGGCGCAGCTTGATGAGCAGGCGAGACAGTTCCTCGCTGACCCAGTGTCCGGGGCGCGGGTCAAAGACGACGTCCTGTGGGTCTCGGCCATCTTTAAGGAGCGTCCGAAAGAGCTCGTAAAGGGCCGGGTGACGGCCGAGACGCTGTTGGGCTTGTTGCGTCCGTGGCTGCCGCCGGTCTTCGACCGCGTCAACAGCATGGCCCTGCAGTTGAAATGGATCCCGTTCGATTGGACGCTGAACGCGTCGTCCCGGCCCCAGTGAAGCCGTCCATCCTGTTCGTCTGCGTGGCCAACTCTTGCCGGTCGCAAATGGCGGAAGGCTTCGCCCGCGCGGCCGCCGGGGACCGGTGGGAGATTTGGAGCGCCGGCTCGCACCCCAGCGGCCGGGTCCATCCTGTGGCCCTCGAGGCGATGCGCGAGCTGGGGCATGACTTATCCACGCACCGGTCCAAAGGCTTGGACCAGGTGCCGGCTCGCGAGTGGGACGTGGTGGTGACCATGGGCTGCGGTGATGCTTGCCCGGCGGTGCAGGCCAAGCAGCGTCTCGACTGGCACATCCCGGACCCGGTGAGCGCGCCTGTCGAGGAGCTGCGGCGCATCCGCGATGACCTGCGTGCGCGGGTAGAGGCCCTGCTGGCAGGGGGTTGACAGCCGGCGCGTGCTGACACAAGATAAGGCGTTCCCCCCATCCGGTTGGTTGAACCCAGGAGGCGACATGTTCGTCCGTATCCGTTCCATCCTTGTCTTGGCGTGCACCATCTTTCTCACCACCCCGGTTGCGCACGCCGCGACCTACACGATTGACCGCGACCACAGCACCATCGGCTTCAAGATCCGTCACCTCTTCTCCAAGGTTCAGGGCCAGTTCAACGACTTTGCCGGCACGATCGAGTACGAGCCAGGCATACCTGAAGCCTGGAAGGTCGAGGCGGTGATCCAGGCGGCCAGCATCGACACCAACGTGGAAAAGCGTGACGCGCACCTGCGCTCGAAGGACTTCTTCGACACCCAGGCGTTTCCGACGATCACCTTCCGCAGCACCGGCGTCCGCGATGCGACACCCACGACCGCCACGCTCGACGGCGTCCTCTCGCTGCACGGCGTGGAGAAGCCAGTGACGCTCGACGTGCAGATCCACGGGGTGGGCAAGGATCCGTGGGGCAACGTGCGCGCCGGGTTCACCGGGACGACGCAGATCACCCGCAAGGAGTTCGGGCTGGCGTGGAACCAGACGCTGGAAACCGGGCAGCTGCTCGTCGGGGACGAGGTCGACCTCATCCTCGAAATCGAAGGGATCGCTCGGTAACAGCGGGGGTTGCCTCGCAGACGTGTTATGACGGGTGTGGGATCCAACACAGGGGGGTGCAAGATGCGTCGACCGAACAAGCTCGCGGCCGTGGTGGCTGCGGCGTTCATGGTAAGCGGCTGCTACGGGCCGTTCGAGCTGACCCGCAAGGTGTATCACTGGAACGGGCAGGTGAGCGACGATAGATGGGTGGTGGAAGCCGTGTTTCTGCTGTGCTACGTCATCCCGGTATACGGTGTGGCTGTGGCGGCGGACGCGATCATCCTGAACTCGGTCGTGTTCTGGACCGGCAAGAGCATGCTGGATGAGACCGCCTCGGCGCCGACCAAGCGCATCGTGCGCGGCGACCAGGAAACGGTCATGACCAAGGTCTCGGACAATGAGCTGCTGATCGAGCAGTTCACGCAGGGTGCGCCCGGCCCGAGCGTGCGGTTGCGCCGTGAAGGTGATGGGGTCGTTGCATTGAACGCCGCCGGCAGCCCCATCCTGCGCAGCGCCACGCGGGTGGACGGCAGTGTCGTGGTCGCGGACGCCAAGGGCCAGATCGTGGCAACGCACTCGGCCAGCGACGCAGACCAGCTCGCAGCGTCGGTTCAGCAGTAACTGGGTTCATACGGGCCAGCTGCGCCAATGCGCAGCTGGCCTGTTCGTTTTTCATGCCGCACCCCCTGCGCCAGCTTCCCATCCGCCGTAAAATTTGATATCCTACGGCCCTAGCGTTCACTGCGTAACCGTAGGAGGCGTTCCGTGTCCCGATCATCCCGGTTCCTCGCCCCGTTGCTGGCCCTCCTCATGTTGGTGACCGGCTGTTACGGCCCCTTCAACCTGACCCGCCGCCTTTACTTGTGGAACGGCCATGTGGGCGACCGGTGGGAGAATGAAATCGTGTTCCTCTTGTTGAACATCCCGTTCATCCCGGCCTACGGCACCTGCATCTCGGCGGATGCGATCATCTTCAACTCGATCCAGTTTTGGACCGGCGAGAACCCGGTGGATCCGCCGTACCGTAAGGCCGAGGCGCCGGCAGTGCAGCAGAAGCGGCTCGCCCGGGGTGATGAGGAGATGCGGCTGAGCTTCACCGCGCTGCCGGTGGGCGCGCGGCTGCACATCGAACAGTACGTCAAGGGTGCCTCTGCCGGCTCGTGGACCCTTGAGCCGGACGGCGACCGGATGGTGGGCCGCGCCGGGGACGGCCGCGTGCTGTTTTCAGCCACTACGCTTGCCAACGGCAGCGTGCTGGTCGAAGACGCTGAGGGCCAGCCGGTCGGGTTGTATTCGGCCGACCAGGTCCAGCAGTTCGCCGCCTCGAGCGTCAATCCGTAACACCCGCAGCCTTGATCGGTTCAGCCTCATGAGCAGCCTCGCCGCCCCGGCCGGTGTTCTCACCACTTCCAGCGGCGTCCCGAATGGCAAGCTCGGGATGTGGCTGTTCCTGGCGTCCGAGGTGATGTTCTTCACCGCGCTCATCTCGGTCTACGTCATCCTGCGCATGGGCCACCCGGCGTGGCCAGGGCCGGAAGGCCACCTGAACGTCGTCATGGGCACGATCAACACGATCGTCCTCATCGGCAGCAGTGTCACCATCGTCCTGGCCCTGGCCGCCTCGGAGCAGGGCCGGCTGTCTTCGGCGCGCGGGTGGCTGCTGCTGACGGCGCTGCTGGGCGCGGTCTTCCTTGCGATCAAGGCCTTCGAGTACCATGCGAAGCTGACGCACCACATCCTGCCCAGCACGAACGTGTTCTGGTCAAGCTACTACACGCTGACCGGGTTCCATGCGCTGCACGTCATCGGCGGGATCGGGTTTAACCTATACGTGGCGAGCCGGATGCAGGTAAGGGTGTGGGAGCTCTTCAAGCAGCGGCTCGAGCTGGCCGGCCTGTACTGGCACTTCGTGGATATCGTGTGGATCTTCCTCTTTCCGCTGTTGTACCTGCTCTGATGTCCAACACCGTTTCCGCCCGCCTCTACCTGATCATCGGCGCGTGGCTGGCCGGGCTGATGCTGCTGAGCGTGGTCCTGACCGAGAGGCACGTGGCAGGGAAGGTGATCGTGCAGATCGTGGTGGGGCTCTCGACGATCAAGGCGTTCCTAGTCGCGCGGTACTACATGCACTTAAAGTCCGACCAGCGCATCCTGCTCGTCATCGCCGTCGTTCCGTTCATCCTGATCGCGCTGGCCTTCGGCGTGGTCGCCTCCAGTTTCTTTATCCGCCTCTAACACGATCCAAAGTTGTAGCAGCTGCACCCGCCGCCGTAGCCAGTGCCTCCGCTGTCCTTGCCGCTGCTGGCAGCCACCGCCGGGAGCACCTGCGGGCTCACCCCGCTGAACTCAAACCAGCGCTCCAGCCGTGCCGCTTGCTGGGTGTCCGCGTCCGAGGCCTCGGAGACGCTCAGGTGGGTGCGATAGAACAGCGTCTCAGGATCCGGCGCTTCAGGGGCTGGGTGGAGCGTGACCCCGGCGACGGACTGGTCGAAGTACACCTTGGTGCCGTTCGTCGCTTCCATGTACGCATAGGCATCGCTTGTACGCAGCCCGATCTCTGCTGACTTGCCCACCAGTGCGCCCAGCACCAGCGATTTCCGGGTGACCTTTACGTCCACCTCAGGCGCGTACACGATCCCGCCTACCACCGAGCCGCGTTGGATCAGGACGCGCTGATTCGCCGCGCCGGTGGGGGCCACGAAGATGCGCAGGTTCGCCGGCATCAGCTTGAGCGTGTTGATGAGCGCCTCGTTGCCCAGATCTGGCTGGCCGTACATGAGGCTGCGGGTTACGGTGAGTGGGCCGTCCACGAACAAGTTCACCGGCCCGATGGTGGAGAGGGACGCGTCCGACAAGGTCAAGCCCTTGACCTGATAGGTGCCGGCCGTGACCGCGGCCCAATGGTTGGCGATGGTGATGTTGCCTTCCGCATCCACGCTGCGGGTGCTGGGCAGCAGCGTATCAGCGAGCGACCAGGCGGTGGCGGTCGGCACCTGCACGCCGGGAAACTCCGGCAGCGTCGAGGTGACGCCGTTGGCGGCCACGGCATCGAAGACGCTGCCGCCGGAGACCTCCGGCGTCCCACTGAGGATGTCGCCATCCACCACGCTGCGGTTCAGCAGCTGGATCGCGTTTGCGGCCCGTGATTTCGTCCCGATATGGCCCTGGTTGTTACCCACGCCGCTGGCCAACGGCACGAGGTCGCCGAAGAGGTCGGCCAATGACGTGTTGGGCATGCCGGAAAAGAGCGACAGCCCGGCCAGTGTCACCGGATGCTGCGGGTCCTGGGTGTCCACCCCGGCGATGTGCCCATGGGTGATGGTCACGCGGTCAATGCCCACTACCGCTTGGCCGAGCGTGACCGAGGGGATGGTCCGGTTCAGGAAGGCGCTGAGCCACACCGGCTTGCCCTCCGGTGTCAGGCCCAGCATCTCGACCTGGAACTGCTCAGGGTTGTCGGTCGTGCAGATCATGTAGCTGCCGTTGTGAGGAACGCTGACGGCGCTGCCGGTCTGGGTGCGTACGACGACCGGCTTCAGGTTCGGCAGGGTGATGGTCGCGTACGCGCACCCTAAGTCGTCGAAGTCCGGCAGCTCCCGCTCGCTTAGGGCTGCCAGGGCTTTGTCGAACGAGGCTTCGCCAGCCCAGAACGCCTGCTGCATGTCGCGGCTAACTTGGGCCGAATGTACCTCGACCATGGTGCGCTGCAGCGAGACCCCGCCGAGCAAGAACAGCATGAGGCTGGCGAAGTAGACGGCGAGGAGAAAGGCCGCACCGCGGGAGTTCGCGAGGCGCATCATCAATTGCCACACAAGAAGCCACAATTGCATCCGCCACCACCAAAACCGGTGCCACCGCCACTAGGCGGCGGGGGCGGGGCAATCAGGCCGGCGAACTGAAACCACCGCAGCCGGCGCGCGTTATCCAGGCTGCTGAGGTTCGAGGCCTCGGAGGCGGATTGGTGGACCCGGTAGAACAGCACGTCCGGGTCCAGCGCGTCCGGCTGGGGATGCAGCGTGAGTCCGGCGACCGATTGGTCAAAATAGACCTGCGTGCCGGTCCGGTTTCCCACATCCGCGTACCGATCGTCCGGCAGCAGCCCCACCTGCACGGTCTTGCCCACCAGCGCGCCCAGCACCAGCGATCTCCGGGTCACTTTGACCGGCACCTCTGGCGCGTAGATCACCCCGCCCACCAGGGAGCCGCCCTGGATCAGCACCTGCTGGGTCGCTTCGCCGGTGGGGGCCACGAAGATGCGCAGGTTCTCCGGCGTGACGCGCAGTGTGTTCATGAGCGCCTCGTCCCTGCCGAGCTCTGGCTGCCCGTACAGCACGCTGCCGGTGACCGTCACCGGTCCCTCGACGAACAGGTTGACCTGGCCTACGGTCGAGAAGGACGCATTGTCCAGGGTCAGGCTCTTCGCATAGTACGTGCCGGGAGTCACGGCAGCCCAGCGGTCGCGGATCGTGATGTTGCCGCCCGTGCCCGTGAAGGTGCTCGGCAAGAGTGTGGTGGCCAACGACTCGGCCGTGGCGTACGGCGTTTTCACGCCAGGCAAGTCCGGCAGTGTGGCCACCGCTCCGCCGAGCGCGGTCGCATCATACGTGCCACCGGAGGTGTCCGCCGACCCGCCGAGGATGTCGCCGTGAACGACGGAGCCGCTCAGCAGCCGGATGGCGTGGTGGGCCCGGGATTTCGTGCCGATATGCCCTTGATTACTGTAATTCCCGCTCAGCGTGAGCGGCACCATCAGATCCCCGTTGCCATCGAGTAGACCCCGGTTCGGTAGCCCGCCCAAGAGGAGGTTCGCGGCGATGGACACAAGGTGATCTGGATCTGAGCTCTGCGTGTCTACCCCGCCGATGGTGCCGCGCGTGATGGTGACCCCATCAACACCGATGATCGCTTGGCTGAGGGTCACCGTGGGGACCGTGCGCTCCACAAACGCGCTGACCCACACCGGCGCCTGGGTCTTGGACAACCCGAGCATTTCGACCTGGAACTGGTTCTGGCTGTAGGAGCCATTCGGGAGCTTCGCCTGGCAGATCATGTAGGTGCCGGCGGTCGTCGCGTCCTCAAGCAGGCGGGTGTTCTGATAGGTGCACCCCAGGTCATCGAACGTCAGCAGGCGTCCCGCGGCAGCTACCGCGTCCCTGATCCCCAGGCTCTCGGCGGCCGCCAGATCAGCCTCGGTGGCCGGCAGGCTATTGGTGCGCAGCACTTCCAAGCTGCGGTCGAACGCGCCTTCCGCGGCCCAGAAGGCTTGCTGGAGGTCGCGGCTGACCTGGGCCGAGTGCACTTCGGTCATGGTCCGCTGCAGGGACACGCCGCCGAGCAGGAACAGCATGAGGCTGGCGAAGTAGACGGCGAGGAGAAAGGCCGCGCCTCGGGAATTCGCGAGGCGCCTGGGCCTACCTGCGTCGCGTACAGCGCGGCAGGTAAGCCTGCTGAGGGCGTTCTGGTCACGCATGACTACTCCTTCGGTAGCTCCGCTGTCCGCCAACGAACTATGGCGGACCGGTGGCTTTGCGTCCCCGCCTTGCGACGGGTTTGCCTTTCTCGGGAGTACGCTAAAAGTATACCTGAGCGCTGGTTAGCGTTACAAATGCCATTGAAATATTAACGGCCCACCCAGCGATCCGGTGGGCCGATGTTGTTACCTGCTCGTTAGCAATTGGTTGCGTGATTACTGGGGTGTCAATTCGACCAACTAATGAGCGATGGCTTGGCACTCGCTCCACCGGTCGTGGAGGCAGCTGAAGAGCCGAAGCGGAATACCTCGTGAGTGCTGGCTCCGTAGATCCGGGTGATATAGCCAAAGAGATTGACCGGCTCCAGCACGTCTCCAGCGTCCCGGTTGCTGTGGATACTCACCACCGCATACGGCGCCCAAATCGAGCCGTGGAAGGTCCCGCCTGCCAGCGCGATGCTCGGGGGGGACCAGCTCTCCAGTGCTAACCACCCTGCTCGACCCCACACGGAGGGCAGCGACTGCGCCCACCGCGGCAGCACGATTTCAACGCCGTTCGACAGCGTGACACCCCCGACTGAGACTGCTTGCAGCGCGGCGTGCCCGGTCTGGCTGTACGAGGCGCCAGTCACATACACCGTGGCAGGCGAGGTGAACGTTAATCGGCTGTCACCGCTCAACGACACGCTGGTGACGCACACGGCAATTTTTCCTGGCGCAGGGTCGATGTCCAGCGCATGGCCATCCGAAATACTGAGCTGTTCGGTGCCGCTCAGCGCAATGGTCGAGGTGCAGGCGGCATGGTTCTGTTGGAGCGCCTGGTCGATCGGGTCCTGCGTCCGCACGCCGTACGCAGGGTCTGAGATGTCCGGGGTCAGAGTGGCTTGCACCGTCGGGAGACTTGTGAAATGGTCCGTCTCGGTGAGACTTGGATACATCTGGATGGCGACGCCGTTGGACGGTCCGAAGAAGCTCGCGGGGCGGAACGGGACGGAGTTGGTCTCGTACAAGTCGGTGTAGCCACCCCACAACCAGTCCACCGAGTCTGTGCGGGACGCGCCCACCGAAATAGACCCGTTCAATTTCGCGTAATTGAGCTGCATAATTCCATCGGTACCGCCCCCCGCATGCACCGTGCCGTACACCTGCATGTATTGGTTTGGCCCGAGCGCCCCGGAAGGGCCGTACAGGAAGACCCGTTGACCGCCGATCAGGCCTTGCATGGCCGGCCCGGCCTCTGGTTCGGCGATGTCTGCCTGGATCTGCTGTTGCACGCTCCTGCTGTCGTTCATGCAGTCGGTGGTTTCCCACGACGTCGGCGAAATGCAGGCGCGGGCGGTGATCCGGCGAGTGATCGGGTGTTGGCCGTTCGGCGAGGTGGTCACGACCGTATAGGTGGCGGCTCCGCGTGGTACCGTGACGGGCCGTGGGGTGGTGGGGTTGTCGGCAATGGCGGTGATCGAAGGCTGCAGGGCCAGGACCGCGCGGTCCAGTGCGCCCTCGGCTAGATAAAACGCTTGGAGCGAGTCCCGGCTGACTTGGGCCGCCCGCACCTCGGTCATGGTCCGCTGTAGCGACACCCCGCCGAGCAGGAACAGCATGAGGCTGGTGAAGTAGACGACAAGAAGGAAAGCCGCGCCTCGGGAATTCGCGAGGCGCCAGGGCCTGCTGAGGGCGTTCTGGTTAGGTATGACCACTACACACCACTCCTTCGGCAGCGCCGCTGTCCGCCAACGAACTATGGCGGACCGGTCGCTTTGCGTCCCTGGATTGCTCCAGGTTTGCCGCCGCCACACTGCTTCGGCGGATCCGCCAACGTTGTGTGGCGGATGTTCGGGAGCATGCACTACTACAAGTATACCTGAGCGTATCGGCGGGTGAACAGAGCCTGGCCGACGGGGCACAACTTACTCGACAGACCACATCGTGATGGAGAGCGGCGGCCCAACCTGAAACGTCTGGGTGCGCAAGGCCTCGTCATACAACAGGCGGTTGGCTGGAAAGAAGAAAAATTTTCCCCACAGAAAAGCGTTCTTCACGATGATCCCGCCGAGCCAGTCCCCGCCCAACATCTCCAGGGAGCGTTGTGGCGCGTAGACGACCGCCGCAGTGAACGCCGCGCCGCCGATGGTGCTTGACTGGCCTTTCGCATTCAGCGGGTCCGGCCCTGCGATGAAAATGCGCAGGTTCTCCGGCGAATACTGCTTGGCGTACGGCAGGCTGCCGCTTGGCTGGCCGTACACCGCTCCGGAGGCTCCCCCATTGAGGAAATTCCTGGTGACATAGAGAGTGACCGGTCCGGTCGTGCAGAGCACGGAGCTGCTGTAGCGCAACTCCACATCCCGCACCACATAGGTGCCAGGCTCCAGGCAGCGCTGCTGTTTGCTGAGCACCAGGTCTCCCAAATCGATTGCCGTCGCAGGTACTTGGACCGGCGGCAACGGTGCCGACTTGGGGGCGTTGCGCGCTCGCCCGGTCAGCGTGCTGTTGGCGGGGTCCACAAAGGCCAATGTGGCAGGATCTCCCCCCGGCCCCACGTAGAGATCCCCCTGGATCTTGGAATTCTCCGCCGCCATCAGCGGCGGCATGGTCGGGTTCCCGTCCTCATCCGGCAGCAGAGTCGTTCTGTTGACGCCGAGGTCTCCATGGGAGATCGGGTTCGCTGAAAAGACCTTTGAGGCGCGCGAATCCATGCTGCCGGTATCGGTGCCCATGGCCAACACGTAGTCGTTGGCGAACAGAGCATGGCTGAAGGTGATCGGGCTTGCCAGGCTCACCAGCGCCACCACCCGGTTGGTCGCTCCTGCTGCGCGGCCAGTCGACGCCACCCGATAGAACCCCTCGGGTGTGAGGGTGACGCTGTACGTGTAGCTTCCACCCGTCACAGGGTCGTTGTTGGTCCTGGTGGGCGTCGTGAGGACCGCTGCCGCATCGGTGCGCAGCGCCAAGACGGCCCGATCAAGTCCTGCTTCCCCCAGATAAAACGCCTGGAGCGAGTCCCGGCTGACCTGGGCCGCCCGCACCTCGGTCATGGTCCGCTGCAGGGACACCCCGCCGAGCAGGAACAGCATGAGGCTGGCGAAATAGATGACCAGGAGAAAGGCGGCCCCGTGTGAATTCGCGAGGCGCCGGGGCCTGCTGAGGGCGTTCCGGTGACGCATAACGACTCCTTCGGTAGCCCAGCCATCCGCCAACGATCTTTGGCGGACCTGTGGCTTTGCGTCCCTGGATTGCTCCAGGTTTGCCCATTCGGGAGTACGCTCAAAGTATACCTGCGGCGCACGGGAGACGACAAACACCGGTGCCAAAAACGCGCGGCCCATCCTGGAAAGGATGAGCCGCTGTAACGCTAAAACTGTAAACGCGTTACGTCGTTGACAAGCTCGGGATCGGCAGCCGGACTTTCAGGCCAACCATGGCCGGCGCGATGTTGGGCAGGCGGGCCGGGTTGCCTTGCGGCAGCCGGATCTGCTTCGCCAGGCCGAGCGCAGCCAGTCCGCGGATGGCCAGGTACGTGATATCGAACTCCCACCAGCGCAGGCCGTGCGCGGCCGAGTGCGGGTACGCATGGTGGTTGTTGTGCCAGCCTTCGCCGTACGACACGAGGGCGACCCACCAGTTGTTCGTCGAGCCTTCGTTGGTGTTGAAGCTCTGGTAGCCCCACAGGTGCGCGCCTGAGTTGACCAGCCACGTGCCGTGGTAGACCACCACCAGGCGCAGGAAGACGCCCCAGACGACCATCGGCCAGCCGCCGATCGCGAGGAGGATCCCGCCGAGCAGGAATGTCGGCCAGACGTGGAACCGGTCGAGCGTCGCATGGAACCGGTTGCGGGAGAGCTCCGGCGCGTAGCGATCGAACTTCCCGCGCGTGTCCAAGACCTCATCGTACGAGAACAGCCACAGCATATGCGCCCACCAGAACCCCTTGGTCGGGCTGTGCGGGTCCTGCGGCCGGTCCGCGAACGCGTGGTGCACGCGGTGCGTGGCCACCCACTTGACCGGGCCGCCCTGCAGCGCGAGGACGCCGAAGAGCGTGAAGACGTATTCCAGCCACTTGGGGATCTGGAAGCTGCGGTGGGTCAACAGACGGTGGTAGCAGAGGGTGATGCCGAGGGCGGTCGCGACCTGCAGCCACACGAAGGCCCAGAACGCCGGCCAGGTGAAGGTGAAGAACGCACAGAGCGCGCCCAGGTGGATGATCGCGATGCCGGCGACGAGGTCCCACTTCGTGGACCCCTGCGGCGCAGCGACGGAAACAGCGGTGTCAGTCATGACCCCTCATGGGATTGGCGTTCATATTAGGCATTCCCATTAGTATCGCTCAATCTGGCGAAGCAGGCAATAACTAAGACGGTGATGCACGAGCAGCTTCAGAAGTCCTTGTCGCAGCAGCTGTTGCGAGGCCTCGGGCGTGCAGCCGAGCGTCTCGGTGGTCGCCTCCTCGGTGAAGAAATGCAGGAAATACCAGTCCAGCGCCACCTGCTCCTGCTCCGGCAGCTGGCGGAGGATGCGGTGGACCAGCTCCTCATGGTACTCGTTCAAGAACCGGTACGGCACGCACCGCAGATAGCTGTACGGCGTCAGCGTCCGCTGCCTGGCATCGGTCGGACGGTCCATCCGGCGGTACGCTTCGAGGGTCAACGGCCAGAACCGCTCCCGCAGCCACTGCGTCAGGGAGGGGGCGGCTGGCTGCTGGGCAAACTCGAGCACGCAGGTGCGGAAGACCGCGTGCACCATCCGGGAGTAGTCCGTGTCGGTGACCGCCCGGTAGTCGCCCCGGGCGCCGTTGCGCTGCTCGCCGGCCCTGGGGAGGAACCGGCACCCTTGGGTCGAGAGCAGGAAGTCCCAGGAGGCGATGGCCCAGGCAAACAGCGGTTGGTACTCGATCACCAGCTCCTGGTAGTCCGGCCCCCACCCACGTTCTGGTTGGGCCTGGTAGTGTCGGTACAGCCTGGCCAGCAAGGCCTCCGGGTGCGCCAGCCGGCCCCGGTGCAGCAGGGTGAGCGCTGGCTGCTCGAAGACCTGCGGCATGGCGATCTCGAGCGCCGGCTCATCCTGGACCAGGACAGCGGTTTCGTCGTGGAGCGGCGTGATCCCTAGTGTTAACATAACGCTCGTAGTCTAGCACACGCCAAAACCAGGGCACAAGGAGATTAGGCCGGATGTGGACCGGATTGGTCGTCGGTGCAGTGTTGGCCTGGGCATTCGCCGCTTTGGCCATTGCGGCCGGGATCCGGGGCCCTGGGCTGGTGCGCCGCCTCCAGGCGTTGGTGGTTGGCCTGGCCCTGGTCTGTTTGGCCTTGTTGCTGACCGGCGGGGTGGTGCTGCTGCGGGCGTTTGAGTCCTTTGCCGGGGAGACTCTGGTGGCCAAGGTGCGGTGCCACCGGACCGGGCCAGAGGCGTTTGAGCTGACGTACCTGCCGGCGGATGCGCCGCCGTCGTCGGTGCGCACGATCTCGCTCCGCGGCGACCAGTGGGCCATTGCCGGCGGGATCGTCAAATGGCACCGGTGGCTGACCGCCGCTGGCGTGCCGACGTACCACCGGGTGCTGCGGCTCAGCGGCCAGTTTTCCGACGTGGCCCGAGAGCGGCAACACCCACCGACCGTTGAGGCGCTGGCGCCGGAGACAGACCTCGTGTGGGAATTGCTCTACAAAGCCGATCCGTACCTGCCGTTTGTGGAAGCGGTGTACGGCTCGGCCGCGTTCGTGTACGCTGAGCCTGGTCGGGTCCAAGAAGTGTATGTAACTCCTTCAGGCTACATGATTAAGCGCGCTCCGTTTGCGCCTCTCGAGTAACATCGCGCCGTTTACCTCACCGGAGAGCTGTGCTACAATGCCCATGTCAGTTAAGGCTCGTCTAGTGACCAACCCTAACCCTTCCACGACGACGCTGTACGGCCTGTCTTGCCACCTGCCTGCCTTGGCGGTGGCGTCTCCTCGGCGCAACCGATGATCCCCCGCTACACGCGTTCCTCCATGGGCCAGCTGTGGGGCGAAGCCAACCGGCTCAACGTCATGCTCGACGTTGAGCTGGCCGTCCTGGACGCGCAGGCCCGCCAGGGCCTCGTGCCGCGCGCGGCGGTGGCGGCGATCCGCCGCAAGGCGCGGGTGAATGCCGCCCGCGTCGCGGCCAAAGAATCCAAGACCCGGCACGACGTCATCGCGTTCATTGAGACGCTGGAAGACCGAGTCGGCGCGCACGGTCGGTATCTCCACTTCGGCTTGACCAGCAGCGACGTGCTGGACACCTCGCTGGCGGTGTTGCTGCAGCAGGCCACCGACCAGCTGATCCGCGGCGTCCGCGGGTTGCGCAAAGCGCTCGCGGCCCAAGCGCGCCGCCACAAGTGGACGCTCACCATCGGCCGCACGCACGGCGTGCATGCCGAGCCCACGACGTTCGGCCTGAAGCTGGCCGTGTATTACGATGAGTTTGGCCGGCACGAGCGGCGGCTCGTCGCTGCGCGCGAGGCGATCAGCGTCGGGAAAATCTCCGGCGCGGTCGGGACCTTCGCCAACGTGGCTCCGGCGATCGAGCAGCAGGTGTGCCAGCGGCTCGGGCTGCGCCCAGCCCCCATCTCCACGCAGATCGTGCCGCGCGATCTGCACGCCGCGTACGTGTCCGATTTGGCCCTCGTCGGCGCGAGCCTGGATAAACTCGCGACCGAGATCCGCCACCTGCAGCGGACCGAAGTCCGCGAAGCCGAGGAGCCGTTCGGCTCAGGCCAGAAAGGCTCTTCCGCGATGCCCCACAAGAAGAACCCGGTCGCGTGCGAGCGCATCAGTGGCCTGGCCCGTCTGCTCCGCGGCTACGCCGTGACCGCCCTCGAGAACGTGCCGCTCTGGCATGAGCGCGACATCAGCCACTCCTCGGCTGAGCGCGTGATCCTGCCGGATGCCACGATCAGCCTGGACTATATGCTGGCCCAGGCGACGGAGGTCATCGCCGGGCTGGTCGTCCACCCGGACCGGATGCGGTCCAACCTTGAGAGCACCCGCGGCGTCATCTATTCGGGGCAGGTGCTGCTGGCCCTCATGCGCGCCGGCGTGAGCCGGACGCAGGCGTACGAGATGGTCCAGCGGGTGGCCCTCGCGGCGTGGCGCAACGGCCATGACTTCGCCCGCGTGCTGGCGCAGGATGCGGAGATCCGCAAGCGGCTCACGCCCGCGGCGCTGGCTAGGTGCACCGACCCGCGCGTCCACCTGCGCCACGTGGACAAGATATTCAAAAGAGTGGGACTCTAGTGAAAAGTTTAAAGTGTAAAGTTCGGGAGGAATCGGTGAGGCGAGGGACCCACTTTACACTTTCAACTTTACACTTGAGCGTTGTTCTTCTGCTCGCGTCCGGCTGCGTGCGCCGCCAGCTGACGATCCGCACCGAGCCGCCCGGCGCCATGGTCTACGTGAACGACCAGCTCAAAGGCGAGAGCCCGGTGGCGTATGATTTCACGTGGTACGGCCACTACCGGCTGACGTTGCGCAAGGACGGATTCGCGCGGGTCGATGACCAGCGGCTCTTGCGCGCGCCCATCTACTTGTGGATCCCGTTGGACCTGGTCATGGAAGTGCTGCCGTTGACGATTACAGACCGCCGGACGTGGGACTACACCCTCACGCCGGCCGCCGCGATGCCGGAGCCGACCCCGCCAGAGCTCGGGCGGCAGGAGCCGGCCGAGGCGCCGACGCCCATTGCCGCCCCCACAGAGGAGACACCCGATGCCGCACGGTGAGCAGCTGTACGAGGGGAAGGCGAAGATCCTCTACGCCACCGAGGACCCCCAGCAGGTCATCCAGTACTTCAAGGACGATGCGACCGCCTTCAATGCCCAGAAGAAGGGCACGATCGTGGACAAGGGCGTCGTGAACAACCAGATCTCCGCGCACCTGTTCCAGTTGCTGGCCGCGCAGGGTGTGCCCACGCACTTCATCAAGCGGCTCTCGGACCGCGAGATGCTGGTGAAGAAGCTGGAGATCATCCCGCTGGAAGTGACGATGCGCAACATCACCGCCGGTGGCATGAGCCGCATGCTGGGCATCGACGAAGGGATCGTCCTGGAGCCACCGGTGTTCGAGTGGCACTACAAGAGCGACGCGTTGGGCGACCCGCTCATTAACGACGACCACATTCTCGCGATCAACGCAGCGACGGTGGAGGAGCTGGAGCAGATCCGCGCGCTCTCCCGCCGCGTCAACGACGTGCTGAAGGCGTACTTTGCGCAGCGCGGCATCGACTTGGTGGATTTCAAGCTGGAGTTCGGCCGGTTCGGCCCAGCCAAGCAGATCCTGCTCGGCGATGAGATCTCGCCGGATACCTGCCGGTTCTGGGAGCAGGGCACCAAGCGCAAGCTGGACAAGGACCGGTTCCGCCGCGACCTGGGCGATGTGGAAGCCGCGTACCAGGAAATGCTTAACCGCGTCATCGGGGCACCCACCGTGGCGGTGAAATGACCACAGCGAAAGTCACCATCACCCTGAAGCGCGGCCTCCTCGACGCGCAAGGCAAGACGGTCAAGAGCGCGCTTGAGTCGCTCGGTTTCTCCGGTGTGACCGAGGTGCGCATGGGTAAATACGTGGAAATCGGCCTGAAGGCCGGCTCCCCGGCGGCGGCGAAGAAAGCCGTCGAGAAAATGTGCAAGCAGCTGCTCGCCAACCCGGTGATCGAGCAGTACAGGGTCGAGGTCGCATGAATTTCTTCGGGCGCGTGGCCGGTGCGTTCGGGCGCGCGGACGCGTACCGGGACGCTGCTGGTTGGAGCCTGGGGCAAACCGTCGGCTACGCCGCGGCGCTGATCGCGCTGGCGACCGCGGTCATCACGGTGAAGAGCCACCTGGGGCTGGTTCAGGGATTGGAACGGTCCAAACCTTGGGTCCGGGCGCACGTGCCGGAGATCCGGATTCAGGATGGGCAGGTCACGAGCCCGGCGCCGCAGCCGTACGTTCAGACCGGCAAAGACTTCCAGTTTGTGCTGGACACGACCGGGCAGGTGACCGCGCTCGAGGCGCCGCACGGCCTCCTCGTGACCGCCGACGAGCTGGTGTACAAGAAGTCTGCGGTGGAGACCCGGCGGTACAGTCTGGCGCAGGTCAAGGAGCTGCTGATCACGCCGGCCGTCGTGGAGCAGTGGCTCACAATGGCTCAGCACTGGCTCTGGGTCGCCGTGGCGATGGCGGTCTTCGTCGGCCTGTGGATCGCCAAGCTGCTACAGGTTTTTTTCTGGAGCTTGCTGGGACTGCTCGTGCGCGCGGTGTTCAAGCGTAAGATCAGCTACCGCGGACTCTTGCGTGTCGGCGCATATGCGTTGACCGTGCCGATGCTGATGGAGACAACACTCTTCCTGGCCGGCGTGCCGGCATCCGGCTGGCTGATGCTGGCCGCGTACCTGGGGGTCTTGGCCTGGGGCGTGTCAGTACAGATGCCGGCGGAAACCACCACCACTAGATGACAGATGAGGAGATGACAGCGTGCCAATGATCGCTGCCATCTGTCATCTGGTATCTGTCATCTCATGGTGTGACTGCATATGAAATTTGGTGTTGTGATATTCCCCGGCTCCAACTGTGACCAAGACTGCGTCCACGTCTTGCGGGACGTGGTCGGCGCGCCGGTCGCCGAGCTGTGGCACCAGGAGACTTCGCTGCGCGGCGTGGACGCGGTTGTACTGCCTGGCGGGTTCAGCTACGGCGATTATCTGCGCACCGGCGCAGTCGCGAAGTTCTCCCCGATCATGGCGTCGGTGGCGCGGTTCGCGCGCAGCGGCGGCTTGGTGCTGGGCATCTGCAACGGGTTCCAGATCCTGCTCGAGGCTGGGCTGTTGCCCGGGGCGATGTTGCGCAACACCGGACTGCGGTTCATCTGCCGGCAGGTGAGCTTGCGGGTGGAGCGCACGGAGACGCCGTTTACGAACCAGTACGCGCGGCACCAGGTCATCCGGCTGCCGATCGCGCACAACGAGGGACGCTATACCATTGCCGCAGCCGAGCTGCCCAAGATCGCCGGCCAAGTGGCGTTCCGCTACTGTGACGAGACCGGACGGGTCAGTGAGGACGCGAACCCGAACGGGTCGGTGGACGCGATCGCCGGGCTGACGAACGCGCGCGGCAACGTGCTCGGCCTGATGCCGCATCCGGAGCGCGCGGCTGAAGCGGCACTCGGGTCGGAAGATGGCCGCCTGCTGTTTGAGTCCATGCTCGCATGGACCGCCAAGAAACCCCGGAAAGCGCTGGCTCATGCCTGAGACGCTTACGGCCAAGGCGCCGCGCGCCACGAACGGCCACCGGCCTGCGGCGCCGCAGGAACACGTGCCGCTCGCGGTCATTAAGCGCGTGGCCAAGTCGCATAATCTCACCGAACCGCAGTTCGCCCAGATCACGAAGCTCCTAGGACGCCAGCCGACGCTGACCGAGATCGGCATTTTCGGCGTGATGTACTCGGAGCACTGTTCCTACGGCAGCTCCAAACCGTATCTCAAGACATTTCCGACGACTGGCTCGCGCGTGTTGGTCCGCGCCGGGCAAGAGAATGCCGGCGTCATTGATGTGGGCGGCGGGCTGGGCGTGGCCTTCAAGATCGAAAGCCACAACCACCCCTCGGCAGTGGAGCCGGTGCAGGGCGCGGCGACCGGAGTGGGCGGCATCATCCGCGACATCTTCACCATGGGGGCCCGGCCGATCGCGCTGTTGGACTCGCTGCGCTTCGGCGACCTCCGGGATGCCCGCACGCGGTTCTTGGTGGAAGGCGTCGTGAAAGGCATTGCTGACTACGGCAACGCGGTCGGCGTGCCCACCGTCGGCGGCGAGATCCTGTTTGACCCGTCGTACCACGAGAACCCGCTGGTCAACGTCATGTGCATCGGGGTGCTCCCCACGCGGAAGATCGCACGCGCCGCGGCTTCAGGCCTCGGCAACCCGGTGCTGTACGTCGGTTCTGCGACCGGCCGCGACGGCCTTGGCGGGGCGAGTTTTGCCTCGCGCGAGCTGACCGAGGGTTCGGAGGCGGACCGGCCGGCGGTGCAGATCGGCGACCCGTTCACTGAGAAGTGCCTCATCGAAGCAACGCTCGAAGCGCTCGCCACCGGCGATGTGGTGGGCATCCAGGACATGGGGGCCGCTGGGCTGACCTGCTCCACGTGCGAGACCGCCTCGCGCGGCGGCTGCGGCATCGAGATTGACGTGCGGAAAGTCCCGCTGCGCGAGGAGGGCATGACGCCCTACGAGATCATGCTCTCGGAATCGCAGGAGCGGATGCTGCTCATCGTGCGCAAGGGCGCGCAGGCGCGCGTGAAAAAACTTTTCGCCAAGTGGGGCCTCAACGCGGTGGAAATTGGCCGCGTGACCTCCGGCGACCGGATGCGGGTCTTCGACCGGGACCAGTTGGTCGCCGACATCCCTGCGGCCGCATTGGCGGATGATGCGCCCATTTACCACCGCCCGGTGCGCCGGCCGCGGTACCTGGCGCGCGCGCAGTCGCTGACGCTAAATGCGCTCCGTCAACCGGTCGACTTCACGGCCACCCTGACGACGCTGTTAGGCTCGCCGAGCATCGCCAGCAAGGCGTGCGTGTTCGAGCAGTACGACCACATGGTCCAGACGAACACCGTGGTGCTGCCGGGCCGGGCCGACGCTGCGGTGCTGCGCCTGAAAGCAACCGGCGCGCTGCTGGCTGCGACAACCGACGGCAACGGCCGGTACTGCTACCTGGACCCGTACGAGGGTGGCAAGGCTGCGGTGGCTGAGGCCGTGCGCAATATCGCGTGCACCGGGGCGACCCCGCTGGCGGTGACCGACTGCCTGAACTTCGGCAACCCGCAAGACCCGGAAATCATGTGGCAGTTCAAAGAGTGCGTGCGCGGCATCGCCGAGGCGTGCACCGCATTCGGCACGCCGGTCATCGGCGGCAACGTGAGCCTGTACAACGAAGGCCCGCGCGGCGCCATCGATCCGACGCCGGTCATCGGCGTGGTCGGGCTGATCGAGGCGGGGCAGCCGCCGGTCGTCGCCGGCTTCCAGCGCGAGGGCGATCACATCGTGCTGTTGGGCGAGACGCGCGAGGAGCTGGGCGGCTCCGAGTATCTGGCTGTCATCCATGGCAAGAAGCAGGGCAAGCCGCCGCGCATCGACCTGGCGCGCGAGCGCGCGTTGCAGATCATCCTGGTCGACGCGGCGAAGCGCGGCTGGCTCTCCTCGGCGCACGACTGTTCTGACGGCGGGCTGGCGGTGACGCTGGCCGAAAGCTGCTTTATGGGCCCGTCCTGGCTGGGCGCGCGCATCGCGCTGCCGGCCTCGAAGCTCCGCGCAGACGCGGAGCTCTTCGGCGAATCGGCCGGCCGCGTGGTCGTGAGTCTGCCGGGCGCGCAGGTTGCGCCGTTGCTCGCGCTGGCCGCGAAGCACGGCGTGCCGGCGCACGCCATCGGGCGCGTGGGTGGCGCGCGGCTGGCCATCGGCGAGTGGGTGGACGAATCCGTGGAGGTCCTGGCGCAGGCCTGGCAGCACGCCTTGCCGCGCGCACTGGCCGGCTCATGAACGACGACGTGAAGCATTACTGCGGCCTCTTCGGCATCTTCGGCCACCGCGATGCGGCCCGGCTGACCTACCTCGGCCTGTACTCGTTGCAGCACCGCGGTGAGGAGGCGGCCGGCATCGTCACCTGGGACGGCAAGGGGATGCGCGCCCATAAGGCCATGGGGCTGGTCGCCGAGGTGTTCAATGAGCAGACGCTGCACCAGTTGCCAGGCCGCGCCGCGCTCGGCCACACGCGGTACTCAACGACCGGTTCGAGCACGTTGAAGAACTCGCAGCCGCTCGTCGTGACGTACGCGAAGGGCCACATCGCGGTCGCGCACAACGGCAACCTGGTCAATGCGTTCGAGCTGCGGCAGCAGCTGGAAGCCAACGGCTCGATCTTCCAGACCACCGTCGACAGCGAGATCATCCTGCACCTGCTCGCGCGGGCGACCAATAAAGAGCTACAGGAGGACCTGGTGGAGTGCCTGCGCCTGCTCAAGGGCGCGTACTCGTTGCTGTTTTTGACCGAAACCGCGCTCATCGGCGCGCGCGATCCGAACGGGTTTCGGCCGCTGGTGATCGGCCGGCTGAACCGATCCTATGTGCTGGCCTCGGAGACGTGCGCGCTGGACCTGATCGGGGCGAAGTTCGTGCGCGAGGTCGCCCCCGGCGAGATCGTGCTCATCACCGCCGACGGGCTCAAGTCGTTGCGGCCGTTCAAAGACGAGCCGGTGACCCCGTCGCACTGCCTCTTCGAGCACGTCTATTTCGCGCGGCCGGATTCCAACGTCTTCGGCGAGAGCGTGCAGGCGGTGCGCATCAAGCTGGGCAAGCAGCTGGCACGGGAGTATCCGGTGGAGGCCGACCTGGTCATGCCGATCCCGGACTCCGGCAACTTCGCAGCACTCGGCTACAGCCAGGAATCGAAAATCCCGTTTACGATCGGCATGACCCGGAACCACTACGTGGGCCGCACCTTCATTCAGCCGGCGCAAGAGATCCGCGACCTGAAGGTCCGGGTGAAATTCAACCCGATCAAGGAGTTGATCAAGGGCAAGCGGATCGTGATCGTGGATGACTCGGTCGTGCGCGGCACGACGACGAAGGCGCGCGTGAAGAGCCTGCGCGAGGCCGGGGCGAAAGAGATCCACCTGCGCATCAGTTGCCCGCCAACCAAGTTCTCCTGCTTCTACGGCATTGATTTCCCGAACAAGAAACACTTGATCGCCAACACGATGACGCTGGAGGAGATCCGCAAGTTCATCGGCGTGGAGACGCTCGGCTACCTCTCCATCGAAGGGATGCTCAAGGCCGTCGGCAAGCCTGGCAATTACTGCACCGCGTGCTGGAGCGGCACCTATCCGATCCCCTTCGGCGGGGAGGGCGATAAGTTCGCGCTGGAGAAACACTCGGGCCAGGGATGCGGATGACATTTCGCATTTCGAAATCCGAATTCCGAATTTCCGTGGCATGAGCCGCTACCAAGCTGCTGGTGTGGACATTGCGGCCGCCGATCGCTGGCTGCATCGCATGGGGCCGGCCATCCGGAGCACGCACGGGCCAGAGGTGCTGAAGGACCTGGGCGCGTTCGCCGGGCTGCTGCGGATGCCGAAGGGCTTGCGCGAGCCGGTGCTGGTCGCCTCCACCGATGGTGTGGGCACGAAGCTGCGTGTGGCGGCGCTGGCCGGCCGGCATGAGGGCATCGGCATCGATGCCGTCGCCATGAACGTCAATGACGTGCTGGTCTACGGCGCCCGGCCGCTGCTGTTCCTGGATTACCTGGCGGTGGGCCGCTTGGAGCCGGGGATCATGTCGCAGCTCCTCCGCGGCGTGGTGCGAGGCTGCCGCCAGAGCGGCTGCGCCCTGGTCGGCGGCGAGACCGCGGAGATGCCTGGGGTGTACGGGCCAGGCGAGTACGACATCGCCGGCTTCTGCGTGGGCGTCGCTGAGCGGCGCCGGCTGATCGACGGGTCGTCCGTCCGTCGTGGTGATAGGATAGTAGGGTTGGCCTCCTCCGGCGTGCATGCCAACGGGTTCTCGCTCGTGCGGCGCGTGCTCAGCCGGGCGGAGCAGCGTCGCCATGCGCGCCGGCTGCTGGCGCCGACGCGTATTTACGTCAAGCCGGTCCTCGCCGCGCTGCGCCGCGTGCGCGTCACCGCCATGGTGCACGTCACCGGCGGGGGCTTGCACCGGCGCATCCCAGCGCTCGCCGCGCGGTCAGGCCGACGCGCCGAGCTGTGGCCTGGACGCTGGAGGGTGCCGCCGATTTTCCGGCTGATTCAGCAGGCCGGCCGGGTAAGCGACGCCGACATGGCGGCGACCTTCAACATGGGCATCGGCATGGCGCTGGCGGTGCGTTTTGCGGATGCGGCCCGGCTGACCGCGTCCATGGCACGGGCCGGCATTCCGGCACGCGTGATCGGCCAGATTCGTTGACAGAGGAGATGCGATGCGGGTCTTAGTGATCGGCTCCGGCGCGCGCGAGCACGCGCTCGTGTGGAAGCTCAGCCGCTCGCCCGAGGTGACCAAGCTGTTCTGCGCGCCAGGCAACGGCGGGATCGGCCAACTGGCCGACCTCGTGGACGTCGGCGCCGAGGACCTGGAGGCGCTGACCGAGTTCGCGGAGAGCAAAGACATCGACTTGACCGTCGTCGGCCCGGAGGGCTCGCTGGCCAAGGGCATCGTCGATGCGTTCGAGAAGCGCGGGCTGCGCATCTTCGGCCCCGGCAAGGCGGCGGCGCGCCTGGAGTCCAGCAAGGCGTTCTCGAAGAACCTGATGAAGAAGTACCACATCCCCACCGGGGCCTTCGCCATCTTCGATGACCCGCAGGCCGCGCGCGCGTACGTGCGCCAGCTGGGTGCGCCGATCGTCGTGAAAGCGGACGGGCTCTGCGGCGGCAAGGGCACGATCGTCGCGCACACGCTCAGCGAGGCGCTCGGCGCCATCGACTTACTGATGGAGGACAAGATCTTCCGGCAGGCCGGGGAGCGCGTCATCGTCGAAGAGCTGCTCATCGGCGAAGAGATCTCCTTCATCGTCGTGACCGACGGCGTCACCGCGGTGCCGCTCGTCGCCTCGCAGGATCATAAACGGCTGCACGACGGCGACAAGGGCCCCAACACCGGCGGCATGGGCGCCTACGCCCCGGCCACGATCTTGGACGCGGCGCTGACCAAGCAGGTGATGGACACGGTGATCATGCCGACCATCCGCGGCATGGCCGGCGAGGGCCTGATGTTCAAGGGCGTCCTGTACGCCGGCCTGATGCTGACGACCGACGGGCCCAAAGTCCTCGAGTACAATGTCCGGTTCGGCGATCCGGAGACCCAGGCCATCTTGCCGCTCATGAAGAGCGACCTGATGCCGCTGCTCGATGATGCGGTCGAGGGCCGGCTGGCCACGACCGCGCCAGTGGTTTGGGAGCAGGGCAGCTGTGCCGGCATCGTGCTGGCCTCCGGCGGCTATCCCGGCGATTTCCAGATCGGGAAAGAAATCCGCGGGCTGGAAACCTCCGGCGGCCGCCCCGGCGTGCAGGTCTTCCACGGCGGCACCAAGCGGGACCGCGACCGGTTCCTGACGTGGGGCGGCCGCGTCCTGAACGTGGTGGCCGTCGCACCGGATTTGGAGAGCGCGCTGAAGAAGGCGTATGAGACGATCGGCGGCATCCACTTTGACGGCATGACATACCGGAAGGACATTGGAGCGAAAGCGCTTAATAAACCGGCGGTGACCTAATGGCGACTCCGCTCGTCGGCATCCTCATGGGCTCGGACTCGGACTGGCCGGTCATGCAGCAGGCCGGCCAGGTGCTGGATGAGTTCGGCATCGCTTGGGAAGCGCACGTCCACTCGGCGCACCGCTCGCCGGAACTGGTCCGCGAGTTTATCAGCAGCGCCTCGCGCCGCGGGTTGAAGGTCATCATCGCCGGCGCCGGGGGCGCGGCGCACCTGGCCGGCGTGTGCGCGGCGCACACCACACTGCCGGTCATCGGTGTGCCCATCGAGAGCAAATCGTTGAAGGGGATGGACAGCCTGCTGGCGACGGTGCAGATGCCGAAGGGCGTGCCTGTGGCGACCGTCGCCATCGACGGCGCGGCGAACGCCGGGCTGCTTGCGGTCCAGATCCTCGCGCTGCATGAGGCGCGGCTGCAGGCCGCGCTGGTTGCCTACAAGCAAAAATTAGCCGACAGCGTGTCGAAAGCTGACGCCGGATTGCGTGTCCCGCCAGGTGCTGGCGCCAAAGCGGGGAAGGCCGCCGCTTGAGCGTGCGTGTCTTGGCCATCCGCAGCGATCAGCCGGATCCGGCCGCGATCGCGGAAGCGGCGCGCGTGCTGCGCCACGGCGGACTCGTGGTCTTTCCCACGGAGACGGTGTACGGGCTTGGGGCCGACGCGACGAACCCGGCGGCGATCGAACGGTTGAACCGCGCCAAAGGCCGCCCGCCAGAGAAGCCCTACTCGATGCATGTCGGCTCGCGCGAGCAGGCGCAGGCGCTGGTGGGCGCGCTGCCGCCGCTGGCCGCGCGGCTGATGGACGCATTTTGGCCTGGGCCGTTGACGATCATCGTCCCCGGCCCCCAAGGCACCGGTGTGGGATTGCGGCTGCCGGACCATCCGGTCGCACTCGCGTTCCTACGGGCGTGCGGCGTGCCGGTGGCGGCCCCCAGCGCCAACCGGTCCGGGTCGCCGCCGCCGACGGAGGCCGGCGAGGCGATCGCAGCACTTGGCGAGGACGTTGGCTGCGTGCTGGACGCCGGGCCGACGCCGGTGGGCAGGGAGTCGACCGTCGTGGACGTGTGTGCGGACCGTGTGGACATCCGCCGCGAAGGCGCGATCAGCGCGGCGACGATCCGCGCAGCCATTCAGCAAACGGTACGGTGATGGTGAAGAACGTCCTGTTCGTGTGCACCGGCAACAGCTGCCGCAGCGTCATGGCCGAGCACCTGATGCGGCACATGCTGGAGCGCTCCGGCGTCGGGGTCGAGATCTCCTCGGCCGGCGTCTTCGCGATCGAAGGCATGTCGCCGACCCGCGAGACGGTGCGCGTGCTGCAAGAACTCGGGCTGGACTGCTCGGACCACCGCTCGCGCCGCCTGACCATGGACCTGGTCGAGAACGCGGACCACATCTTCGTGATGGAGCAATTTCAGCTCGACGAGGTCATCCGCCGCTTTCCCAGCGCGCGCGATAAGGTGCACCTGCTGCGGACGTACGCGCTGGAGCGCAACCAGGTCGAGAACCCGAACATCGCCGACCCGATCGGCAAGCCCCTGGAAGTGTACGAAGTGTGCTTCGCCAACATCCGCGAAGCCATTGAGCGCGTGGCCGGGTCGATGGGCCTGCGCAGCCGATGATCCGGACCCCTGCGCGGCTGCGCATCGCCGTCGGCGCTGACCATGGCGGCTTCGAGCTAAAGGCCAGGATCATCCGGTGGCTCCAGGCCGCCGGCCACGAAGTGGCCGATCTGGGCACCCACACCCCGGATCCGTGCGATTACCCCACCATCGGCGCCAAGGTGGCCCGCGCCGTCGGGGCCAAGGCGTTTGACCGCGGCGTGCTGCTGTGCAAGTCCGGCATCGGCATCGCCATCGCGGCGAACAAGGTCCCGGGCGTGCGCGCCGCGGTGTGCGGCGATCTGTTCGACGCTGCGCGCAGCCGCCAGCACAACGACGCCAACGTCCTGGTGCTTGGCGCGGAGAAGGTGCCCCAGGCCAAGGCCAAGAAGATCGTCGAGACGTTCTTCGCGACGCCCTTCGAATCGGGCGGGCGGCACGAGCGGCGCGTGCGGCAGATCGCGGCCATCGAGCGGTCCGTCTGCCGTTCGCGGCCCGCGAGCCGTTAAGATCAAAGGAGCCTGATGTCCCGCTTGCATGAGACCGATCCGGAGATCGCCGACGCGATCCAGAAGGAAGCCCAGCGCCAGCACGACCACCTGGAGCTGATCGCCTCTGAAAACTTCACGAGCCTGGCCGTCATGGAGGCCAACGGCTCGGTGCTGACGAACAAGTACGCGGAAGGCTACCCCGGGGCCCGCTGGTACGGTGGCTGCGAGTTTGTCGACATCGCCGAGCGGCTCGCGATCGAACGCGCCAAAGCGCTTTTCGGGGCGGAGCACGCGAACGTGCAGCCGCACTCCGGCACGCAGGCCAACATCGTCGTCCTGTACGCCATGCTGCAGCCGGGCGACACCATCCTCGCCATGAGCTTGGCGCACGGCGGCCATCTCTCGCATGGCCACCCCAAGAACTTTTCCGGACGGTTCTTCACGATCGTGCCGTACGGGGTCGACCGGCAGACCGAGCAGATCAATTACGACGAGGTCGAAGCCCTCGCCAAGGAGCACAAGCCGAAGCTGATCCTGGCCGGGTACTCGGCGTACTCGCGTGTGCTGGATTTCGCGCGGTTCCGCGCCATCGCTGACGCGGTGGGTGCGATCCTGATGGTGGACATGGCCCATTTCGCCGGGCTGGTCGCGGCCGGCGTGTACCCGAACCCGGTGCCGCACGCCGAGTTCGTGACCACGACCACGCACAAGACGCTGCGCGGGCCGCGCGGCGGCGTCATCCTCTGCCGCGCGCAGTACGCGAAGGCGATCGACTCGGCACTCTTTCCCGGCAACCAGGGCGGGCCGCTCATGCACACGATCGCGGCCAAAGCGGTCTGCTTCAAGGAAGCGATGACTGAGGAGTTCAAGGCGTACCAGCGGCAGGTGGTCGCCAACGCGAAGCAGCTCGCGTTGACGCTGGCTGCGTGCGGCTATCGGATCGTCTCCGGCGGCACCGACAACCACCTGATGCTGGTGGATCTCACGCCCAAAGGGCTCAACGGCAAAGAGGCCCAGGAGGCGCTGGAGCAGGCCCGCATCACCGCGAACAAGAACGCCATTCCGTTCGATGCGCTGCCCCCGGGCAAGGCGAGCGGCATCCGGCTCGGCACGCCGGCGGTCACGACCCGCGGCATGAAGGCCCCGGAGATGGTGGAGATCGGCCGGCTGATCGATGAGGCGTTGACCCGACGAGCTGACCCGGCGGCCCTGGCCGCCGTCGCTGCGAAGGTCGGGGTGTTGGCCGACCGGTTTCCACTGTATCCTGAGCTGCGCCGCCGCGAGGCGGCCGCGAAGTCCCGCTAGGCCCCTGCCCGAATGAAGTGCCCCTTCTGCGGCCACGAGGAAGACAAGGTGGTTGATTCCCGCGCCAGCTCGGACGGGGCTTCCATCCGCCGCCGCCGCGAGTGCCTGAAGTGCTCGCAGCGGTTCACGACGTATGAGCACGTCGAGCAGCACGAGCTCATGGTCATCAAGAAGGACGGGCGGCGCGAGCCGTTTGACCGCAAGAAGCTGCTGGCCGGGCTGATGAAGGCGTGCGAGAAGCGGCCGGTCAGCATGGAGCAGGTCGAGGCGCTGGTGGATGAGATGGAGCGCGAACTGTCCAAGGAATACGACCGGGAAGTGGCCTCGCACATCATCGGCGAACGGGTCATGCACAAGCTGCACGCGCTGGACCCGGTCGCGTACGTCCGGTTCGCCTCGGTCTACCGCGAGTTCAAGGACGTGGCGCAGTTCATGCACGAACTGAAGGACCTGTTGGACCGGAAGGCGAAATAACCCGTCGCGGCGCCTTGACGGCGCGGCGTGCCGTCAGGCATGGTTAAGAGAGCACGCGAACAGGCAAACCCACGGCAACGTGGGGGCGCAACGCCGCGAGTCCTGGGCGAGCCGGGACAGTCGGGCTGCCGAACGTGGTTCGGCGGCCCATTTTGTTGCCAGAGCAGGGGGTGCGATGCCGACGATGCTGGTGGTGGATGACCAGCAGGACCTGTGCGACATCCTGGCGCGGTACTTCAGTGCGCGGGGTTTCGAGGTCTCCTCCGCCTTCAGCGGGGAGGAGGCGTTGCACCGGATGGAGGCACGGCCCCCGGAAGTCGTGCTGTTGGACATCCTGTTGCCGGGAATCTCGGGGCTGGAAGTGCTGAAGCGGGTGCGCCGGGCTTTTCCCGGCACGCGGGTCGTGATGGTGACCGGCACCGACCGGTCGGATTGGCGCGCGGAAGCGAAACTCTTCGGCGCGTGCGGGTTCGTCACCAAGCCATTTCAGCTCAGCGACAACACGTGGTCCGCCGTGTTTGCCTCAGGGGCGGCCTGAGGCGTCCTCCACAAAACTCTTCGGTTTGGCCGCGGCCTTCAGCTCGTCCATCCACGTCGTCAGCTCAGCCTGCCGCCGCGATTCCAGGGCCTGTGTCTTCAGCTCGGCGCGTCGCGCATCCGTCAGCCCGGCCGGGTCCGGGGGCAGGATCTCTTGCACGTAGGCGACGGCGAACCCGTCGCCTGCCTCCACGACCGGTGTGAGGTGCTGTGCTGCGGACGCGAAGACCGTTTGCGTGAGCGCCGGCGCTTGGCCCAAGCCTTCGATCGGCTGCGTGCGGGTAAACGGCGGCGGAGATGAGGGGGAGAGTTGCTGGTCGCGGGCAGCATCCTCGAACGCCGCGCCGGCAGCGAGCCGTGGCTCGAGCGCGGCCCACGCACCCTCTGCCGCTGCGCGCGCTGCGTCCTGTCCGCGCGCATGGAGCAGGTCACGGACAATTACCTCGCGTACGTCTTCCAGCGGCGGGACGCGTTCCGGCCGCCGCTCGATCAGACGGACCAGGTGCGTTCCCCGGTCGTTTTCCACGACAGGGCTGAGCGCTCCTGGACTCGTGAGCGCGAAGGCGGCTTGCAGGACGGTGGGATCCGGACCGCTGACCACGAACAGGTTGCCGTCTTGATACGGCCCGTGCCGTTGGATGGGCAGCTTCACGGATTCAGCGATCGCTTCGAACGGCTGATGCTCATCGCGTGCCGCCTCGAGGTCGACCGCGAGCGCGGTGAACGTGCGTTTGACGGCCGCGCGCGTCAGCCGGTCCCGGATGTCCGCGCGCACCGCGTCCAATGGTTTGGCTGCGCCGGCGTGCGCCGCGGGCGTGGCGTCGGCGCTCGGCGCCTCAGGCGCGCTCTCAGCCGTGAACTCATCTGGATGCTCGTCATAGTAGCGCCGCACCTGCTCCTCAGGAATGGCCACGTTTTTGGAGACCTGCTCCTGGGTCAGCCCGATCGTCTCAAACGTGGACGCGCTCGGCTGCGTGACGAGCTCTTCGTGCGCCCGGTAATGGGCGTCGACCTCGGCGTCGCTGAGCGTCGCTGCGGCCGGCTCAAACGAGGCTGCTTCCCATCGCAGCAGCGCGATGCGCCGGCGCTCTTCGCTATCTTGGTACGCCTGCGCCACGTCAGCATCGGTGACCTGCACCCGGTCCTGGATCCGGTTGGCCAGCCGCTCCACCATCAGATCATGCTGGATGAAACGCTCGAACATCCCAGGGGAGGTGCCCAGCGCTTGCAGGAACCGGTAGTACCGTTCCGGCACGAACCGGCCCTGGTCCTGGAACTGCGGCATGCCTTGGATGAACGCGGCCAGCTCGCGGTCGCTGACGCGGATGCCGGCGCGCTTGGCGGCCTCGACCAGCAACAGCCGGTCCCACGTGTAGTCGTCGACCATCGGCTCAAGCGTGGCCGGGATCTGCCCGAACTGGAGGCTCCATTGCAGCCGGACCCAGCGCCGCTGCTCATCGAACTGGTCCCATGGGACGCGCTTGCCGTAGAGCGTGCCGGCCGCGCCGCCAGGGCCGCCTTGCGAGGTGCTGTTGAAGTGGAAGAACAGCAGAAAGGGCAGCACCAGGATGGCGGTGATGAACCACGCGGTGCGGCTGCGCAAGGCTTTGGACTGAATGAGTTTCTTGAACATGGAACCGGTATTCTACGGCACGCCTGCAGGGGGAGCAAGGCCGACCTCGTTCTGCTTGCCAGGCTAGGGGGGACATTTCCCACCGGCCGGCTCACGGGGACGTTTCTGCGTCCATCGGGTAAGGCCTCGGCGCAGAAATGTCCCCGCTTTTTTAGTTGATCCGCGGGTCCTGTCGCCGCTCAGGCCGCCGGCTCTGGGCGGGTGGGTCGCGCTGCCGCTCCGACCTGGCCGGCGGGCGGCTCCGGAGAAGGAAGACCCGCTAGTCCCCCCATCCCCCGCGAACCGGCCCCACTCCAGATCCGACAGGACGGCCGGAGCGGCACGCGCGACCTCCCGCCCGTGTCGTGTACGCGACGCACCACGAGGCGGCCATTGGAAAGCCGCGGGTGGCGCGGGGCCTAGCCCCCACGCCGGCGCGGACGTTACCGGCGAGGCCCGCAGGGCCGAGGCCGCTGTACAGCGGCCCGGTAACGGAGCACCGGCGTGTGGGGCGGCCCCGCGACAGGACCCGCGGCTTGATTCAAGCGCGTGGCCTAGCTGGCAGCGCGCGCCGTTGCGTTGACACTCTGGGAGGGCTTGGGTACAATTGGAGCCTGTTTCCATCCCTGATCACCTCACACGTCCCATGACAATGAACGCCAAGACCAGAACTCGTGCACGCGCCGCGGCCCGGCGCCCGGCGCCTGTCCTCCCCAGGGATGGCGCGGCGCGCCAGCTCAAGCTCGGCCTGCCCAAGGGCAGCCTCCAGGACGCGACGGTCCGCCTCATGGAGCGCGCCGGCTTTAAGGTTGCCATCAGCGAGCGTTCCTACCGGCCGGCCATCGATGACCCGGAGATTGCGCCGATGTTGCTGCGGGCGCAGGAGATGTCGCGGTACGTTGAGCAAGGGGTCCTGGACTGCGGGATCACCGGCAACGATTGGGTGCTGGAGAACCGTTCGGATGTGGCGCGGGTCTGCGAATTGGTCTACGCCAAGCGCACCCGCAACCCGGTCCGCTGGGTCCTGGCCGCGCCGGCCTCGTCGTCCATCAAAACGCTCAAGGACCTGCGCGGCAAGCGCATCGCCACGGAGCTGGTCCACGTCACCACCGCGTACCTCGCCAAGCACGGCGTGAAGGCCGAGGTCGAGTTCTCCTGGGGCGCGACCGAAGGCAAGGTGAGCGCGGGTCTGGTCGACGCCATCGTCGAGCTGACCGAGACCGGCCAAACATTGATCGCCAACGGCCTGCGCATCCTCGAGACGGTGTGCGAGTCCACGACGCAGCTCATCGCGAACAAGGCGGCGCTGCAGGATCCGTGGCGCCGCCGCAAGATCGACAGCCTCAAGACGCTGCTCGCCGGCGCGGTCGAAGCCGACGGCAAGGTCGGCCTGAAATTCAACGTGCCGGAGCGCCGCCTCCAGCAGGTGATCGGCGTCCTGCCGGCCCTGAAGCGCCCGACCGTCTCGAAGCTCTGGTCGGCCGACGGCCGGGACCCCTGGTGGGCGGTCGAGATCGTCAGCGATGAGCGCCAGGTCAAGGCGCTCATCCCGCGGCTGAAAGACGCCGGCGCGCAGGACATCATCGAATACCCGCTCAACAAAGTTATTTACTGATTCTGAGCCGCGTGTTTCACACCATGGGGTTCGGCGTCCTCGCCGCGGCGCTGTCGTCCGGATGCGCTGGGCTGCACACCGCGTCACGCCATGCCGGCAACCGTCTGGCGTACGAGGCCTATCTCCGCGGCCTGATCCACGAGCGCCGCGCGCAGCTGCCGGAAGCGTTGGAATCGTACCGCGCCGCGCTGGCGCAGGACCGGGACTCGGCGCACCTGCACGTCCGCATGGGCGCGGCGTACGTCAAGATGGGCCAGGCCGACCAGGCGCTGACCGCCTTCGAGCGCGCGCTGTCCTTGGACCCGGAGAACGCCGACGCCCTGCGCTGGCTGGCCATGCTGTACGCCTCGCAGGGGCGGGTCGATGACGCGATCGCGGTCTACGAGCGTTTGCAGGCGCGCGATCCGGACGACCGGTTCATCCTCAGCACGCTGGCCGACCTGTACGTCCTCCGCGGTGATCTGCCGCACGCGGTGCGGATGTACGATCAGCTCATCCGCGACGTGGGCGGCTCCAGCCAGCTGCACTTTAACCTCGGCGTGCTGTACAGCCGCCTGGGCCGGTTCGACGACGCGATCGCCGAGCTCTCCCACGCCTTCGAGCTCTCGCCGGAGGCGGTGGAGATCCGCGTCGCCCTCGGCGTGACGTACGAGATGGCCGGAGCCCCGGGCAAGGCGGCCGCGCACTACGAGGCCGCCATTGCCGAGGACCCGTTCAATGCGCGCCTGTACCACCACGCGGCCCGCGCGCACGCCGCCCAGCGCCAGTACGCCGAGGCGGCGGCGAACTACGAGACCGCGCTGGATTTAACACCCCACGACCTGGACGCGATCATGGGCCTGGTCCGTATCCGGATCGCCCAACAGCAATACGACCGCGCTCAGGAGCTACTGGCCCGCAAGATGCAGGAGATGGGCGCCTCGGCCGAGCTGTACGTGGCGCTGGGCATCGTGCTGCGCGAGGCTGACCAGGCCGAGGATGCGATGCGCGCCTTCGAGCACGCGGTCGCGCTCAAAGAGGAGTACACGCAAGCGCACTTCTACCTGGGCGCGCAGCTGGATCGTCTCGGGCAGAAGGCCGAGGCGCGCTTGCGGCTGCAACGGGTGCTGGCGCTGGATGCGGACCACCCGGACGCCTTGAATTATCTGGGCTACATGGACGCTGAGGCCGGAGAGCACTTGACCGAGGCCAAGCAGCTCATCGAGCGCGCGGTGGCGCTGGATCCTCAAAACGGGGCGTACCTGGACAGCCTGGGCTGGGTGCATTACCGGCTGGGCGACACGGCCCGCGCCATCGTGCTCCTGGAACGCGCGGCGGAATTGATGGATGATGATCCGGTGGTCTTCGACCACTTGGGTGAGGCGTATTTCCGGCAACACGAGTTCGACGCCGCCCGTCGGAATTGGGACCGGGCGCTGGAGCTCGACCCGAACCAGGCGGAGGTCCGCGCCAAATTGGAGCGGCTGCCGCCTCTCGATACGACGGTAAGCACCCCATGAACACCAAGCCGCAACCTGATTTCGCCGCGTGGCAGAAGCTGGCCGCCGAACTGCGCGGGACGATCCTCCGCACGATCGCGACCGCCGGCAGCGGCCACCCCGGCGGTTCGTTGTCGATGGTCGAGCTGTTGATCGGGCTGTACTGGCGCACGTTGAACCATGATCCCGCGCGGCCGGCGTGGGTGGACCGCGACATCTTCCTGCTCTCGAAAGGCCACGGCTGTCCGGCGCTGTACACCGTGCTCGCGTACCAGGGCTACTTTCCGAAGGAGGAGCTGAAGACGCTGCGCAAGTACCCGACGCGGCTGCAAGGCCACCCGGAGCGCGGCAGCGTGCCAGGCATCGAGATGGCGGCCGGCTCGCTGGGGCAGGGCCTGTCGATTGCCAACGGCATCGCGATGGCGGACCGGCTGGATGGCCGGCGCCGGCGGATTTTCTGCCTCATGGGCGACGGCGAGATCCAAGAGGGCCAAGTCTGGGAAGCGGCCATGACCGCGCACCACCATAAGCTCGAGGCGGTGTGCGCGATCATCGACGCGAACCAACTGCAGCAGAACGGCAAGGTCGCCGGCATCAAGGATGTCGAGCCGCTGCCTGAGAAGTGGCGCGCGTTCGGCTTCCACACGATCGAGATCGACGGGCATGACCTGCGCCAAGTGGTCAAGGCGTATGACGAGGCCGGCGCGGTGAAGGGCAAGCCGCAGGCGATCGTCGCGCGGACGGTGAAAGGCAAGGGCGTCTCGTTCATGGAGCTCAACCATGCCTGGCACGGTGTGGCCCCGAAGCCGGACGAATTGGAGAAGGCGTTGAAGGAACTCGAAGGAGCGGCGCGCTAATGGCCGAGCAGAAGGCTACGCGCGACGGCTTCGGAGAAGGATTGCTGGAGCTCGGCAAGACGCACCCGCAGGTCGTCGCGCTCTCCGGCGACTTGGAAGACTCGGCGCGCGCGGTCTGGTTCAAGCAACAGTACCCGGAACGCTTCTTCTCCGTCGGCATCGCGGAGCAGGACATGATCGGCGCCGCGGCCGGGCTGGCCATGGCCGGGAAGGTGCCCTTCGCCTGTTCCTTCGCGCAGTTCGTCACCGGCAAGACGCTGGAGCAGCTGCGCATGGCCGTGTGCTACCAGCGGCTGAATGTGAAAGTCGTGGGCTCGCACGGCGGCTTGTCGGTCGGCGCGGACGGCGCGACCGCCGAGGCGTTGGAAGAGTTTTCGCACATGCGGGCCCTGCCGTTCATGACGGTCATCTCGCCGTGCGACGCGCTGGAAGCCAAGCGCGCCACGATCGCCTGCGCGGACCACCCCGGGCCGGTGTTCTTGCGCTTGGGCCGCGCGCCGCAGGAGATCATCACGAAGCCGAGCGATCGGTACGAGATCGGCCGCGCGAACCTCATGCGCCAGGGCGAAGACGTCACTGTGATCGCCTGCGGCTTGATGGTCCAGCACTCGCTGCAGGCTGCCGAGCGCTTATCCGGCGAGGGCGTGTCGGTCCGCGTCGTGAACATGCACACGATCAAGCCGCTCGATACCGAGACGGTCGCGGCTGCGGCCCGGGAGACCGGGGCCATCGTCACCGTCGAGGAGCACACCGTCATCGGCGGGCTGGGCGGGGCGGTCGCGGAGGTCGTCGTGCAAACGCACCCCGTGCCGATGCGGTTTGTCGGCATCCAGGACCGGTTCGGCACCTCCGGCGATCCGGCGCAGCTGCTCAGCGCCTTCCACCTCATGCCTGAGGACATTGCGGCCGCGGTGCGCGACGTCCTCCGGTTGAAGTCCGCCGTTTCTAAATAACATGCCCGGGGTCAGACCCCAAGCGCGAAAGACATGCTTGGGGTCAGACCCTGTGACGGTGCGCGCGCCGGCCAAGCTCAACCTCTTCCTCCGCGTCCTCGACCGTCGGCCGGACGGATTCCACGAACTTGATACCGTATTCGAGCGCATCGACCTGGCCGATGAGCTCGCGTTTGAGCCGGCCCCGCATGTCTCCCTCACCTGTGACGACCCGACGCTCTCCTGTGGCGAAGACAACCTGATCCTCAAGGCTGCGCGCCTGCTCCAGCAGGCCTCTCCAGGCACGCCGGGGGCGCGCATCCGGCTGACGAAGCGGATCCCGGTCGCGGCCGGTCTCGGCGGCGGCTCCTCCGACGCGGCGGCAGCGCTCACCGGGTTGAACCGGTTGTGGAACCTGCGGATCCCCCAGGACGCGCTGATGCCGTTGGGCGCGCGCCTTGGGTCTGATGTGCCGTTCTTCCTCCAATCGTCGCCCATCGCGCACGGTGTGGGCCGGGGCGACGTCTTGGCGGCCGTGGAGGCGGGGACCGAGCTTGCGCACGTCTTGGTGACCCCGGATGCGCAGCTGTCCACTCAAGAGGTGTATGAGGGGCTGACTGACGCGCGTCGACGGGGAATCGGCTTGACAACCCCAGGCCCCTCCAGTAGGATGCTCATACGCGCCTTACGCAACGGCTCGCTCAGCGAGCTCGCGGCAGCCCTGTGGAATGATCTGGGGCCTGAAGCGATCCGGCGTTGTCCACGCATCTCGTTAATTGAGAAGGCGTTACGCGAACTCGGGTGTCTCGGTGTGCAAGTCTCTGGCAGCGGGCCCTCCGTGTTCGGGCTCTGCCGTGATTCTGCCCACGCGAACGAGGTGACGGCCCAACTTCGCACACGTACCGTTGCGACTCTGTGGCGTATTGCGGTCACCCGGACGGACGTCCGTGCGACGGTTTCCGGGGACGAGCGGTCTGCGAAGGACTGACACAAGAACACAAGGTCTGTGCTGCTACTTGGGGAGTCGTTGGGGAGTAGTGTAACGGTAGCACAAGAGCCTTTGGAGCTCTACGTCCAGGTTCGAATCCTGGCTCCCCAGCCAACCTGGACGCGGGGCATCGCACGCATCAAACCGTGAGGGTACCCACCACCTAATGGCCACACTGAATGCGGTGATTTTGGCGGCCGGCGAAGGCACGCGGATGAAGTCCGACCGGCCGAAGGTCTTGCACGCGATCTGCGGGCGGCCGATGATCGCGTACGCGCTCGACCTGGTCGCCATGGCCGGGGTCAAGCAGCCGATCGTGGTTCTGGGCCACGGCGCTGACGACGTGAAGCAAGCCCTGCCTAAGGAAGTGCGGACCGTCATCCAGTCCAAGCAGCTCGGCACCGGCGACGCGGTCCTGGCGGCGAAGAAGCTGCTGCCTTCGGCGTCGACCGGCGACGTGCTCATCCTGTATGCCGACACGCCCTTGTTGCGCCGCACGACCGTCCAGCGTCTGATCGAGGCGCACAACAAAGGCCACGCGACCGCGACGCTCTTGACCGCGCACCTGGCCGATCCGACCGGGTACGGCCGCATCCTCCGCGGCGAGACCGGGCAGATCGCCAGCATCGTCGAGGAAGCGGACGCGCACGCGCCCCAGCGCGCGATCCGCGAGATCAACGTGGGCCCGATGGTCGTCGAGGCGCAGGCGCTGTTCGAGGGCCTGGCCGCCCTGCTGCCCAGCGGCGCGACGAAGGAGCTGTACCTGACCGAGGTCATCGGCCACATCGCGAAGCAGGAGCACACGAAGATCCTCACGTCCAAGGTCGAAGAGGTCTCCGAGGCGCTCGGCATCAACTCCCGGTTCGAGCTCTCCCGCGCGATCGGCGTCATCCGCCAGCGCATTATCGAGCAGCACCTGGCCAACGGCGTGACCATTGAGGACACGCAGAGCACCTTCATCGACCAGGGCGTCTCGATCGGCCGCGACACGGTGATCCGGCCGTACACCGTCATCGAAGCCGGCGTGTCCATCGGCAAGCATTGCACGATCGGCCCGTTCGCGCGGCTGCGCGGCGGCGTCTCGATCGGCGACCGCACCCGCATCGGCAACTTCACCGAGCTCGTGCGCACGAGCGTGGGCCCGGACGTGCGGATGGGCCACATCAGCTACCTGGGCGACGCGGTGATCGAGGAGGGCGTCAATATCGGCGCCGGGACGATCACCGCCAACTATGACGGCAAAGAGAAGCACCAGACGCACATCGGTAAGCACGCCTTCATCGGCTCGGACACCGTCCTGATCGCTCCGGTCAAGGTGGGCGCGCATGCGTCCACCGGTGCTGGCAGCGTCGTCACCGCCGGCCACGATGTGCCGGCCAAGTCGGTCGTCGTGGGCGTGCCGGCGCGCGCGTTCAACGGCAAGAAGGCGGACGGCGCGGTCACCAACGGCAAGAAGGTCGAGAAGGCCGCAACACCGGCGGCGCACGCGAAGCCGGCACCGAGACACACGGTGAAGGCCGCGCTTCCCGCCTCCCGACGGGACTCCCGGAAGCCTCTGAGTGCGCGCAAGCCGGCCAAGAAGAAGGCTGCCGTCCGTCAGCCGGCCCGCCTGTCCCGCCCGTCGGCTCGTGGGCGGGGCGCCGCCAAGAAGAAGCCGGCCCGCCGGCTGGTGGCCGCGAAGCGGAGTACCAAGCGCTAACACACGATGCCCATCAAGCCGACCACGCTCCGGATCCGCGGCCTCGAAAAGCCGGTCACGATGCAGGTCCGGCTCTCCGCCGAGCTGGCCATCGTCAGCGGCAACGCCAACCCGGCGCTGGCCCGGGAGATCGCCAAGGCGCTGCGGTTGCACATCACCGACTCGTTCGTCGGCCGGTTCAGCGAAGGCGAAATTCGGGTCAAGATCAACGAGAACGTCCGCGGCAAGGACGTGTTCGTCGTCCAGCCGACCTGCCCGCCGGCCAACGACAACCTGATGGAGCTGTTGATCATCATCGACGCGCTCAAGCGCGCCTCGGTGCGCCGCATCACCGCGGTGGTGCCGTACTACGGCTACGCTCGCCAGGACCGGAAGGACCAGCCGCGCGTGCCCATCACCGCCAAGCTCGTGGCCAACCTGATCACGACCGCCGGGGCCGACCGGGTGCTCACCATGGACCTGCACGCCGGCCAGATCCAAGGCTTCTTCGATATCCCGCTCGACCACCTCTACGCCGTGACCGTCTTCGAGCAGTACATCCGGCACAAGAAGCTCAAGGACATCGTCGTGGTGTCGCCGGACGTGGGCGGCATCAAGATGGCGCGCGGTTACGCCAAGCGGCTGCACGCCGGGCTGGCCATTGTGGACAAGCGGCGCGACAGCCCGGACGCCACGGCGGTGATGCACATCCTCGGCGAGGTGCGCGGCAAGACATGCGTCCTGGTGGATGACCTCATCGCCACCGGCAGTTCCATGGTCGAAGCCGCCCAAGCGCTGAAGCGCAACGGGGCCGGCGACGTGTACGCCTTCGCCACGCACCCGATCCTGTCGGGGCCGGCCCGTGAGCGCATCGCCTCAGCGCCCCTGAAGGAGTTGGTGGTGACGAACACGATCCCGCTGTCCAAGGACAAACAACACCCGAAGATCAAGGTGCTGTCGGTGGCCCCCCTGTTGAGCGAAGCGATCAAGCGCATCCACTACGAACAGTCCATCAGCGTGCTGTTCGACGGCATGCCAGGATAAAACAGTCGGAAGGGACGGACATGGTCAAAACGAAGACTGAGGCACGGCAGGCGTTGACGGTGAAGCGGCGCGAGGCGGTGGGCAGCCGCCCGGTCGCGCGGCTGCGGCACGGCAGCGGGCTGGTGCCCGGCGTCGTGTACGGCGGGGCGCATCAGCCGATCGCCGTGAGCGTGGATGCCAAGACCCTCGTCAGGATCCTGCACTCCAAGGCCGGCGAACACGCATTGCTGACGCTCAAGCTCGACGGCGAGTCGTGGGAAAAGCCGGTTCTGATCAAGGACACGCAGCACGACGCGCTGGACGGCCACGTGCTCCACGTCGACTTCCACGCCATCGACCTGAAACAGGAGATCAAGGTCAAGGTCCCGATCATCCTCAAGGGCGAGCCGGTGGGCGTGAAGCAGGAAGGCGGCATCCTCGAGCACTTCCTCCGCGAGATCGAAGTCAGCTGCTTGCCGACCGAGATCCCCTCCGGCATTGAGCACGACGTGAGTGCGATGCGCATCGGCATGACGATCCATGCGAGCGACTTGGCCGCACCGGCGCACGCGAAAATCCTCACCGATCCCGGGGCCGCGATCGCCTCGGTGCAGCAGCCGAAGGTGGAGAAGCCGGCCGAGGAAGCGCCGGCCGTCACCGAGCCGGAAGTCATCCGCGAGAAGAAGCCTGACGCGGACGGCGAAGCCAAGGCAGAGGCCGAGGCGCCCGAGGCGAAAAAAGAGCCCAAGGCCGAGAAGTAAGGCCGTTGGTCGCGTCGGATTCTCCAGCAGCGGCAGCGCGGGCGATGGAGCAGCGGTGGATCGTCGGGTTGGGCAACCCGGGGCACACGTACCACGCCACGCGGCACAACGTCGGGTTCCAGACGATCGAGGCCCTCGCACGCCGCGCCGGCGTGCGGATCGACCAGCGGCTCGTGAACCCGGTGGATGGGCGGCCCGCGGCGGTGTACGGCGTGGCGGCGGAGGGCGACCTCCAGGTGTGGCTCATCATGCCGCTGACGATGATGAACGAGTCCGGCGACGTGTTCCGCGCCTTGCCGGCGACCCGGCCGCCGCTGTTGATCGTCTGTGACGATGTGCACCTGCCGTTGGGACGGCTGCGCCTGCGCGCGCATGGGGGCGCGGGCGGGCACCATGGGCTCGCGTCCTGCCTGGATGTGTTGGGCACCGAGCAGGTGGCCCGGCTGCGGATCGGCGTGGGGACGCCTACGATGCCGCGCAAGCTGCATGAGTTCGTGATCTCGAATTTCGAGGCCGGGGAGCGCCCGGTGATCAAGGAAGGGATTGAGCAGGCCGCGGAGGCTTGCCGGGCCTGGGCCCGCGAGGGGCTCGAGGCCGTGATGAATCGGTACAACACCGCGACGACGGAATAGGACCCGAATGACACGAGGCTACGAAGCGTTGATGATCGTCAAGGCCGCCGGCACCGAGCAGGAGGTGGCGCAGGCCACCGGAGCGCTCGAGGAGCTGGTGCGCAAGGCCGGGGGCAAGATCGAGACGGCGCAGAACTTGGGCCGGCGCCGTCTGGCCTTCCGCATTGCGCGGCAGACCGAAGGGTATTACTTCGTGGTCCGGTTCTCGGCCCCGACGCAGGCGGTCATCGACCTGGAGCGGCAGCTGCGGCTGCAGGACTCGGTCATCCGGTTCATCGTGTTGACCGGCGATGAGGCGGTCTCGAGCGTGCTGACGGTGAGTCGGCCGCACCCGGCCGGTCGCCGCGAAAGCGTGCTGGCGGACCGCTGAGGAGGCCGGAATGAACCTCAACCGCGTGCTGTTGATCGGCAATCTGACGAAGGACCCGGAGCTGCGCTACACGCCCAGCGGCACGCCCGTGGGGACGCTGCGCCTGGCGATCAATTCCAGCTACAAGTCGCAGACCGGCGAGCGCAAGGAAGAGACGTGCTTCGTCAACGTCATCGTCTGGAGCCGCCAGGCGGAGACGTGCAACCAGTACTTGAAGAAGGGCCGTGCCGTGTTCGTGGAAGGCCGGCTGGTGTCCCGCAGCTGGGAAGCCGAAGGGCAGAAGCGCTCGACGATGGAGGTGCGCGCGGACCGCGTGCAATTCCTCGGCGGGGGCGTCCCGTCTGCCGGGCAGGCCGGCGGCCGCGGGGACAGCGCGGACGCCGCGCCGGCCCGCCCCGGCGCTGATGATGATCGGGCCGGGGAAGCAGCCCCGGTGGCCGGAGGGGTGGAGGATGATGCGCCGGCGGATTCTGATGTGCCGTTTTAACGAGGAGAGATCGCACGCATGATGCCGCGGCGTACGTTCGTCAAGAAGGTCTGTCGGTTCTGCACGGACAAGGTCGAGCACATCGACTACAAGGACTTGGAGCGCATCGGCCGGTACATCACCGATCGGGGCAAGATCATCCCGTCGCGGCTGACCGGCACCTGCGCGAGGCACCAGCGGATGCTGACCCGCGCCATCAAGCGGGCGCGGTTCATGGCGCTGTTGCCGTACGTGTCGGCGTAACGGGAGCCCTGCGATGGAGATCGTCCTTTTGAGCGACGTCGAGAAGCTCGGCGTCTCCGGCGAAGTCGTGAAGGTCCGCCCGGGTTTCGGCCGGAACTTCCTGATCCCGCGCGGCCTGGCCGCGCTGTCGACGGCGGCCCAGGTGCGCGCCTCGGCCGAGACCGGCAAGCAGCAGTCGCAGCGCGCCGCGCGCCTGAAGTCGCGGGCCGAAGCGCTGAAGCAGCAGATCGAGGGCCGGCCGGTCACGCTCACGCTCAGCCTGGGCGCGGACGGCAAGCCCTTCGGCGCGATCACGAACCATGACATCCTCGATGCGCTCACGCGCGCCGGCCACGTGCTGGAGAAACACGCGGTGCAGCTGGCCGAACCGATCAAGGCGCTGGGTGCCTTCGAGGTGCCGGTGCGCGTCTACGCAGACGTGACCGCCACGCTCAAACTCGTGGTCGCCAAAGAGTAAGGCTCCGCTCCATGGCGTTGTCCGAGCTGACGACGGCCGACTTCCGGCTGCCGCCGCAGAACCTCGAGGCCGAACAAGCGGTCCTCGGGGCCATGCTCATCTCCGAGGAAGCGGTCGTTGAGGCCGCCGAACTGCTGGAGTCCCCCGCGTTCTACGTTCCCGCCAACCAGAAGATCTTCGCCGTGTTTCTGGACCTGTACAAAGAAAGCGCGCCGATCGATTTACTCACCGCCACCGAGGCGCTCCGCAAGACCGGGCAACTCGAAGAGGTGGGCGGGGCCGCGTATCTCGCCGGGTTGACCCGCAGCGTCCCGACGGCCGCCAACGCCAAGCATTACTGCACGATCGTCAAAGAAAAGTACGTGCTGCGTGAGCTGATCAAGACGGCGAACAAGATCCAGATCGACTGTTACGAAGCGGCCAAAGCGCCGGACGAGCTACTGGATGAGGCCGAGGCCGACATCTTCAAGATCGCCTCGCACAAGATCAAGCGCGAGGCGGTCGCCATGAAGGAGATCATCAAGAGCTCTGTCGAGATGATCGACGGGCTGTACCAGCGCAAGGGGGCCATCACCGGGCTGCCGACTGGGTTCGTTGAGTTGGACCAGCAGCTCGCCGGCCTGCAGCCGGCCGATTTCATCGTCGTCGCCGGGCGCCCGGCCATGGGCAAGAGCTCCTTCGCCATGTGCTTGGCCGAGCACGCGGCGTTGGTGCAGAAGGTGCCGGTCGCGCTGTTCAGCCTCGAGATGTCCAAGGAGAACCTGGTGCAGCGCATCCTGTGCTCGCACGCGCGCATCAACGCGCACAACGTCCGCACCGGCATGCTCTCCACCAGCGATTGGCCGGCGCTCACCAAGGCGGCCGGCAAGCTCTCCGAGGCGCCGATCTTCATCGATGACCAGCCCGGGGCGCGCATCTTGGAATTGCGGGCGAAGGCCCGCCGCCTGAAGGCGCGGCACAATATCGGGCTGCTGATCGTGGACTATCTCCAGCTCATGGAAGAATCCTCGTTCTCCGAGAACCGGCAGCAGGAAATCTCGACCATCTCGCGCAGCCTCAAGGCGCTCGCCCGCGAGCTGAACGTGCCGGTGGTCGCGGTCAGCCAGCTCTCGCGCGCGCCGGAGCGGCGCGAATCGTTCCGCCCGCGCCTGTCCGACCTGCGCGAGTCCGGCGCCATCGAGCAGGATGCGGACGTGGTGCTCATGCTCTTCCGCGAAGAGTACTATGGCCCGACCGAAGAGAACAAGGGGATCGCTGAAGTGATCATCGCCAAGCAGCGCAACGGCCCGACCGGCACGGTGAAGCTCGCCTTCATCAAGGAATACACCCGGTTCGAGACGCTCGCCGGATGACGCGGCGATGGGGCCCGGTCGCCCTGAGCCTCTCGATGTGCTTGGCCGGTCTGGCCGCGGCGGCGACGCATGAGGGCTTGCGCATCGTGGCCGTCGAGGTCCGGGGGGCCAGCGCCGTGGCGAACGAGACGGTCTTGGCCAAGGTGCAGACCAAGCCGGGCGCGCCGTACAGCGAGGCCGCGGTCAGCGAGGACATCCGCCGGCTCTTCGCGCTTGGGTACTTCACCGACGTCCGGGCCGATGTGGAGGAGCTGCCTGAGGGGCTGAAGCTGGTGTTCGTCGTGCTGGAGAAGCCCAGCATCGCGACGGTCGAGTTCAAAGGCCACCGGCGGATCCCGAAGCAGAAGATCACCGAGCTCTTCGGCGTCCGCGCGGGCGAGCTGTATGACCCCCGTAAGGTGAAGGAAGGCGTCGACCAGTTGGAGGCTGAATACGGCCGCAAGGGGTTCTCCGAGGCGAAGATCGCCACCGACGCGCGGCAGGACGCGGCCGCCAACGACGTGACGGTCTTCGTGCTCATCGACGAAGGGCCGCGGATGCGCATCACCCGCATCCTCGTCGAGGGCAACCAGGCGTTCTCCGATCACCGCCTCCGCAAGATCCTTAAGACGAAACGCCGCAAATGGCTCTTCGCGCAGGCGTATGACGCGCAGATCCTGCGGGAAGACCTGGACCGGATCCGCGCGTTCTACCGCAAGCATGGGTACCAGGACGTGGCGGCGGAGTCCTCCGTGTCCCAGGACACGAACGGCAAGGGCCTGACCATCCTCTTTACGGTCCAGGAAGGGATGCAGCACCGGGTGGGGCAGGTGGCGGTGGACGGCAACGTGCTCTTCCCGGAGCGCGAGATCCGCCAGATCATCCGGCTCAAGCCGGGCGCCGTGTACAGCCCGGACGCGCTGCAGGAAGACCTGCGGGGGATCAAAGAGTACTACGGCGACCGCGGCTACATCCACGCGCAAGTGACCCCGGACCCGCAGCTGGATCCGGAGACCAAGCGGGTGCAGCTGACGTACCACATCACCGAGCAGGAGCTGGTGTACGTCAACCGGATCGATATCCGCGGCAACCTGATGACCAGGGACGCGGTCATCCGCCGGGACCTGCGCATCTACCCTGGCGAACGGTTCGATGGCGCGAAGATCCGCAAGTCGGTGGACCGGCTGTACAATCTCGGGTTCTTCGAGGAAGTCACGGTGGACACGCAGCCGACCAGCGAGGCGGACGCCGAGGATCTGATCGTCCAGGTGAAAGAGACGAAGACCGGCAGTTTCTCCTTCGGCGGCGGCTTCTCCTCCGTGGATAAGCTCGTCGGACTCGTGGAGCTTGAACAGCGCAACTTCGACTGGCGCAACTGGCCCCAGCTCACCGGCGCGGGCCAGAACCTGCGGCTGCGCATCGAAGCCGGCACGGTGCGCCGGTACTTCGATGTGAGCTTCACCGAGCCGTGGTGGTTCGGCCACCCGGTGTCCTTCGGGATCGACGCGTACAACCGCACGCGGCTGCGAAGCCGGAGTGTTGGGGTCGCGTTTCAAGAGGAGCGGCGCGGCGCCGGGTTCCGGCTGGGCAAGGAGCTGGCGGACGTAGCCTCGGTCGGCACAGACTACCAACTCTTCCGGACCGAGGTCTCCGACGTGGTGGATGACGCGTCGGCCGACTTGAAAGCCGAGCAGGGGCGCACACTCCTCAGCATCGCCGGCCTGAGCCTGGCGTACGACCGGCGGAACAACCGATTGGACCCGACGGATGGCGCGTACGTCTTCGCGACGAGCAACGTCGCCGGCGGTCTTTTCGGCGGCAACCGTGATTTTTACCGCCTGCAGTCCGGCGGCAGCTACTACTGGTCGCACGGCGAGGAGCAGTCGTTCGTGCTGGAGGCCCGCATGCGGGCCGGCCTCGTGAAGGCGTACGGTGATTCCAGCGAGGTGCCGATCTTCGAGCGGTTCTTCGGCGGCGGCGCCACAACCATCCGCGGTTTCGAGGAGCGGAAGGTGGGGCCGCGCGATCCGGTCTCAAGTGACCCTATCGGCGGCGAAGCCATCTTCGCGGGGACGCTGGAAGAGGTGGTGACCCTGGCGCGGGATGACCGCAGCCGGCCCATCTTGCGCGGGGCGGTGTTCTACGACATCGGCAACGTATGGCGGCGAACCGGGCAATTCGCCGATGACTTCAAGGCCGGGACCGGCGTCGGGGTGCGCGTGCAGACGCCGATCGGCCCAGTGCGCCTGGACCTTGGGTTTCCGATCAGCGATGTGGCCGGGGAGAAACGGAAGCCCCGGCTGCACTTTAACATCAGCCGGATGTATTAAAACCAGATGACAGATAATAGATGACAGATGAGCGATGGCAGATAACAGGAGATTCCGGGAGATGATGCGCAAGCTGCTGGTGGTGGCGTTGGTGGCAGGGTGGGGGATGGGGGCGCAGGCGGCGGAGGCGCCGGCCGCGGCGCCGAAGATCGCCTTTGTAAACGTGGTGAAGATATTCGACGGGTACGAGCGGACGAAGCAGTCGGACGCGGTACTCGAGAAAAAGGGGCAGCAGAAGGAAGCCGAGCTTGAGGGCAAGATGGGCGAGCTGAAGAAGCTGCGCGAGGGCTTGGAGCTGCTGAACGATGCCTCGCGCGAGAGCAAGGCGCGGGAGCTTGAGGCCCGGGCCGATGAATTGAAGCGGTTCCGCGCGAACACCGCCGAGGACCTGCGGCAAGAGCGCAACGCGGCGGCCCAGGACATCATCAAGGACATCCAAAAGGCGGTCGATGAGTACGCCAAGTCGAACGGGTACGCGCTCGTCTTCGACCAGCGAGGGGTGTTGTACGGCTCGGATGCGTACGACATCAGCGGCGCCGTGCTGCAGAGCCTGAACAGCCGGTACAAGAAGCCGTAACGGGGGGCCCATGCCCGGCGCGCTGACCGAATCGCAACGGACGATCGCCAAGGAGGCCGCCTTCACCGGGCGCGGCCTCCATACGGGCGTCTCCGTGAGCGTTCGGGTGGTGGCCGCACCCGCCGGCGCCGGGATCGTGTTCGTCCGCACCGACTTGCCGCACCGGCCCACGATCCCGGTCAACGCCGGGCAGATCTTGGACATCGATAAAACGGTGCGCCGCACCACGCTGTGCAAGGAGGGCGTCGAAGTGCAGACCGTGGAGCACTTCATGGCGGCCCTCTGGGGCGCTGGCATCGATAACGCGTACGTCGAGATCACCGGCAACGAGCTGCCCGGCATGGACGGCTCAGCCCTGCCGTTCTACCGCGGCTTGATCCAGGCCGGCACCGTCGAGCAGGCCGCGCCACGGCAGTACCTGACGGTGCGCGAGCCGATCCACGTGGAAGACGGCGAGGCCTCCATCACCGTCGTGCCGGACCGCGGGTTCAAGGCCTCGTATCTGTTGAGTTACCCGCATCCGATGCTGAAGGCCCAGTTCGTGTCGTACCACATCAACGGCGAGGCCACCTTTCCAGACCAGATCGCCCCGGCGCGGACCTTCTGCCTCAAGGAAGAGGCCGAGGCGCTGCGCGCCGCCGGCTTCGGCAAGGGTGCCGACATGACGAACACACTGGTGGTCGATGAGCATGGCGTGATGAAGAACACCCTGCGGTTTGAGGACGAGTTCGCCCGGCACAAGCTGCTGGATCTGCTGGGCGACCTCTATCTCCTGGGAGCGCGCTTGCGCGGTCGCGTCATGGCCGTCAAGAGCGGCCACCCGCTCAATGCCCGGCTGGTGCTCAAGCTCACGCAGGCCGTGGCGCAATGGCGGCTCGGCGCCTTGCAGTCCGGCGCCTCCGAGGTCATGGTCGGGCCGCAGTTGGACATCACGCAGATCCAGCGCATCCTACCGCACCGCTCCCCTTTCCTCCTGGTGGATCGCATCATCGAGCTCTCCGAAACCCGGGCCGTCGGGATCAAGAACGTCACCATCAACGATGACTTCTTCCGCGGCCATTTTCCGGAGCGGCCGGTCATGCCCGGCGTCTTGATGATCGAAGCCCTCGCACAGGTGGGCGGGATCATCCTGCTCAACAAGCAGGAGCACCTGGGCAAGTACGCGTACTTCGTGTCCATCGACAAGGTCCGGTTCCGCAAGGTCGTGGTCCCGGGCGACACGCTCATCCTGGAGGCGGAGCTGGGCAAGGTGCGCTCGCGGACCTTCCAGGTCTCGGCGCGGGCCTTGGTCGACGGGAAGGTCGTATGCGAGGGCGAGCTCATGTTCGCGCTGGCGGACTAAGATGCCGACCGCCGCGCGCGGCGACGATGCGGTGACGGTGCACCCGACGGCGATCGTGCACGCTGAGGCCGAGCTCGGCCCCAGGGTGTCGGTGGGCCCCTATGCGGTCATCGGAAAGTTCGTCCGGATCGGGGCAGGGACCCGGGTCGGCGCGCACTGCGTGGTCGAGGGCCATACCACCATCGGGCGCGAGTGCGAGCTCTTCACGGGTGCGGTCATCGGCAGCATCCCGCAGGACCTGAAATACAAGGGCGAGGTCAGTTACGTCGAGATCGGCGACCGGAACAAGATCCGCGAGTACGTGACGGTGAACTCCGGCACCGACGCCGGCGGCGGCCGCACCGTGATCGGGTCCGACTGCCTGCTGATGGCGTACGCTCACGTGGCGCACGACTGCCAAGTGGGCGATCATGTGGTGCTGGCCAACAGCGTGGCACTCGCCGGCCATGTGAGCGTCGAGGACCGGGTCGTGGTGGGCGGTCTGGTGGGCATCCACCAGTTCGTGCGCATCGGCCGGCTGGCGATCATCGGCGGCTGCTCGCGCGTCATCCAGGACGTGCCGCCGTACGCGACGTGCGTCGGCTATCCGGCGACCGTCTTCGGCGTGAACATCGAAGGGTTAAAGCGGGCCGGCATCTCGAACGAGGGAAAGGAGCAACTGCACCGCGCCTTCCGCATCCTGTTCAAGTCCAAACTCTCCATTCCTACCGCCCTCAAACAGTTGCGCGCCATGGCCGACTCAGGACCGGAGATCGCGCACTTGATCGACTTCGTCGGCCAGTCTAAGCGCGGCATCTGCCGCGCCTGAGCCCCATGGCCACTCCGGCCGCGCCGCTTGCCCTCATCGCCGGCGCCGGCCGGTTTCCGTTTTTCGTCGCCCAAGCTGCCCGCCGCCAGGGGGCTCGCGTCATTGCCTTCGGGCTCCGGGGATGGGTCGACGCCTCGTTGGCCAGCCACGTGGACGTCTATGAAGAGTTGGCGGTCGGGGAGCTGGGCCGGCTGATCGAGCGCCTGAAGGCGCACGGGGTCTCGCGCGCGATCATGGCCGGCAAGGTGACCAAGCGCGTGCTGCTGGATCCCCGTACGCGCTTTGACAGCGACGCGCTCGCGGTCCTCGCGCACGTGAAGCATGTCTCGGTCAACGGGCTGCTCGGCGCCATCGCCGCCCGGTTGGCCGGCGAAGGCGTGACGCTGCTCGACTCCTCGACGTTCCTCGGCGGCAGCCTGTGCCCCGAAGGCGTACTCACCGCGCGCCAGCCTACTCCGGAACAGGAAGCCGATATCGTGGTGGGGATGGCGGCCGCGCGGTGCCTCGCAGCGCTGGACATCGGCCAGACCGTGATTGTGAAACAGCGGGTCGTGGTGGCGGTGGAAGCCTTGGAAGGCACCGATGCCGCGATCGCGCGCGCCCACGCGCTGGCCGGCGAGGGGCTGACGGTGGTCAAGATGGCCGCGCCGGCGCAGGATCGGCGGTTCGATCTGCCGGTCATCGGCCTCGATACGCTGCACAGCCTGCGCCAGGCCGGCGTCGCTTGTCTGGCCGTGCAGCCTGGTGCGACGCTGCTGCTTGAACGCGAGCGGCTCATCGCCGAGGCGGACGCGGCCGGCGTGTGCATCGTCGGGCGCCAGCCCACGTAAGCCTCCCCGTGTGATTTTGAAATGATTCCCATCCGCGACACGTTGCCCTCCTTCCGCGTGGCTTGGGTCACCCGCCTGCTCTTGCTGGCAAACGTCGCGGTGTTCGCCTGGGAGTTGCGCCAAGGCCCGGCGCTGGAATCGGCCGTGTACCGCCTTGCCGTCGTGCCGGCGCAGTGGATGGTCGGCGCGCCCGGAGACCTGCTCAGCTGGCCGGCATCCTTCCTCTCGCTCATCACGTCCCAGTTCCTGCACGGCGATTTCCTCCACCTGGGCGGGAACATGCTGTACCTCTGGATTTTCGCGGACAATGTCGAAGACCGGCTCGGCCACGGGCGGTTTCTTGCGCTGTACCTGCTCGGCGGGGTCGCTGCCGCTGTGACGCAGATCCTGGTCACGCCGGCGTCGCACGTGCCGATGGTGGGTGCCAGCGGCGCCATCGCCGGCGTGCTCGGCGCCTACCTGCTGATGTTCCCCAACGCCCGCATCCTCACCCTCGTGCCGATGGGGTTGTTCCTGGAGACGGTGGAACTGCCGGCCGTCGGGTTCCTCGGCTTCTGGTTCGTGCTGCAGTGGGTCAGCGGGATCGCCTCGGTCGGGCAGATCGCCGACGTCGGCGGCGTGGCGTTCTGGGCGCACATCGGCGGATTTCTCGGCGGGATGGTCTTGGCGGTGGCGTTGCGGCCATCGCGGCGGCGCTAACATGGTCCTCCTCGAGCCGGTCCTCGCGCCCCGGATCGCTGCGCCATGCCCGGCCTTCGGCGACTGCGGCGGCTGCACGCTGCAGGACCTGGCATACCCGGCGCAGCTCGCGCACAAACACGCGATGTTGTGCCGCGCGCTCGCAGGGTTCAGCGTGCCAGTGCCGCCGCTGGTGCCGGCGTCCGAGCCGTGGCGATACCGTGGCAAGGCCGAGCTGACCTTCAGCGAGTGCGACGGGCGCTTGCGGCTCGGCTTTCACGCGGCCGGGTCCTTCACCCGCGTCGTGGACCTGCCGGATTGCCTCGTGCTGCCGGAGGCTGCCAACCGGGTGGCCGTGTCGCTGCGCGCGCTGGCCGCGGCCACAGGTCTGCCGGCCTACCATCCGCGAACGCGCCAGGGCGTGTGGCGCCACGTGGTCCTTCGCCACAGCCGTGCCACGGGGCAGGTTGTGGTCGTCCTCGTGACCGCGACTGCGGCGCGCGACCCGGCGGCCGAGGTGGCTCGCCGCCTCCGTGAAGAGCACCCGGAAATCTCCGGCGTCTGCTGGGGCATCAGCGATGCGGCTGCGGACGCGGTCCTGCCGGAGCACCTTGAGACGCTGGAAGGCTGTGCCGAGCTGGAGGAGCGGATCGGGCCGTTCCGGCTGCGCGTGCCGCCGCTGGGGTTCCTGCAGGCGTCGCTCGAACAGGCGGAGCGGATCTACGCGTCAATCGCAGAGGGCTCGCGCGGCGCCGGCGCGGTATGGGATTTGTACTGCGGTCTTGGGTTGGTGGCGTTGTATCTAAGCCCGGTGGTGGAGCGGGTGTACGCGGTGGACGTGTCGGAGGAACAGATCGCCCGCGCTCGCGAGCACGCGCTCGCCCACGGGGCGGCGAACATCACCTGCCATGCCGGGCCGGCGGAGGATGTCTTGGCCGACCGCGGGTTCTGGATGGCGACGCGGCCGGAGGTGGTCGTCGTGGACCCGCCGCGCGCCGGGCTGCATCTTCGTGTCCTCGCGGCGATGCTTGCGGCCCGCCCCCGGCGCATCGCGTATCTTTCCTGCAACCCTGCGGCGTTGGCGCGCGATGCGCAGGCGTTGGCCAGGGCCTATCCGGCGTATCGGCTGGCGTCGGTGGCCGGCTACGATATGTTTCCGCAGACCAGCCACCTCGAGGCGCTGGCATGGTTCGAGCGGGAGTGACGCGAGGCGTTAGCGGGACGTCAGGACGCGCAGGATGGCCTGGTGGATCCGGCCGTTCGTGGCGAGCAGGCGCCCGTCATCGACCCGGGCCGGCGCGCCGGTCAGGGTCGAGAGCCGCCCGCCGGCTTCTTCGACCAGCAGCAGGCCGGCGGCGATGTCCCAGGGCTTGAGGTCCTGCTCGTAGAACCCGTCGAGCCGCCCGCTGGCGATGTACGCCAGACAGATGCACGTCGAGCCGATGCGCCGGACCGCGTGGCTGCGGGATTCCAAAGCCGTGAACCAGCGCAGGTACGGCTGGTGGTTTCGGCGGAACGCGGCGTTGAATCCGGTCGAGAGCAGGCTGTCCGACAGCGCGGAGGTCTGCGAGACGCGCATGCGGCGGCCGTTCAGCCGAGCGCCGCGGCCGTGGACTGCGGTGAACATCTCCTCGCGCATCGGGTCGTAGATGGCGCCCACGACCATGCGGCCCGCCACTTCCAGGCCGATGGAGACGGCGAAGATCGGCACGCCATGCACGAAGTTCATCGTGCCATCGATGGGATCCACGATCCACCGCGCGTCGGTCGTCCCCCGGGCCCCGTGCTCTTCGCCCAGGAACCCAACGCTGGGGAACGCGCGCAGCAGCCGGCGGCGGATGACGCGCTCGGCCTCGCGGTCCACGTTGGTCACGAGGTCCACGGCGTGCTGCTTGGTGCCGACCCGGGCCGGGCGGCCGGCGTGACGGCGCAACAACGATCCGGCGGCCTGCGCCGCGGCCTCTGCCGCAGCGGCGGCGCGCGCGACCCAAGGGGCGGAGAAGCACAACATGCCCGTTATCATAACAGATTGTCATTGAAGCGCGGGCAGCATCCTGGTACAACTCTTCATGACAGGAGGCGTCATGCCACAACCCACGCACAAGCGGCGGCAGATCATCGTCAACCGCCCGATGCAGTTCAAATTTGTCGGGATCCTCGTCGCGATCCTCATCTGCCTGAGCGTCCTCGCCCTCACCACCGTCTACCTCACCATGTGGGCCACCCTGCAGACCTTTGATTTACAGCATGACCCGATCACCCTGGCACTCTTTACGACCATCGGCCTCAGCCTGGCCATGGAGTTCGTGTTCATCGCCCCGTTTGTCGTCTGGTTGGGTCTGATCCTCACCCACAAGGTGGCTGGCCCGCTGCTGCGGGTCCACGTGGCCCTGGCGAAAATGACCGAGGGCGACTTCAACATCACCATCAAGCTGCGCAAGGGCGACGCGCTGGTCGATCTGGCCGACGCGGTGAACAGCCTGGCCCTCTCCCTCCGTAATCGGCTCCCCCGCTAGCCCCCTCCGGCGGCGCTTAATTTCGCGTAACGTCGCATAAAACCCCTCAGGTATACTGGTTCTATGCGCGATTTTCTCCTCGCCATTGACCAAGGCACGACCGGTTCCACGGCGCTCCTGATGGACCGCCGGGGCCGTGTCGTTTCGCAAGGCTACGCCGAGCTGCCGCAGCACTACCCGCACCCCGGCTGGGTCGAGCATGACCCGGACGAGCTCCTTGCCACCTCGGCACGTTCCGTCCGCAAGGCCCTCGCCGCCGGCCGCGTGACGCCGCGCCGGGTGGCCGCCATCGGCATCACCAACCAGCGAGAGACGACGCTCCTGTGGCGCCGGCGGAGCGGCCGCGCCACGGCGCGCGCGATCGTCTGGCAGTGCCGGCGCACGTCCGGTGCGTGCGCACGGCTCGCGGCGCGCGGTCTCGCGCCGCGGTTCCGCCGGGCGACAGGGCTTGTCCTCGACGCGTACTTCTCCGGCACCAAGATCGCCTGGCTGTTGGACCATGGCCGCGGCCTGCGCGCGGCGGCGGCGCGCGGCGACCTGGCATTCGGGACCGTGGACACGTGGCTCTTATGGCACCTCACCGCCGGGCGCGTGCACGCCACGGATGAGACGAACGCCTCCCGCACGCTCGCGTACAACATCCACGCGCGGCGCTGGGACCCGGCACTGCTCTCGGCGTTGCGGGTGCCGGCCGCGGTGCTGCCCGAGGTGCGCCCCTCTGCCGGCCGCTTCGGTGAGACCGCCCGCGGCGGGTTCCTCCCGGCCGGGATTCCCATCACCGGGATCGCCGGGGACCAGCAGGCCTCGATGGTCGGGCACGGATGCGTGGCGCCGGGGACGGCGAAGAACACGTACGGGACCGGCTGCTTCCTGTTATTGCACACCGGCCGGCGCGCAGTGACCAGCCGCAACGGGTTGCTGACGACGCTGGTGTACGCGGGGGCTGACCGCTCCGGCTATGCGTTGGAGGGCAGCGTGTTCATGGCGGGGGCCGCGATCCAGTGGCTGCGCGACGGGCTGGGCCTGATCCGTTCCGCCGCCGAGACCGAGGCCCTGGCGCGGTCGGTGCGGGACACCGGCGGCGTGTACGTCGTGCCGGCCTTCGTGGGGCTGGGCGCGCCCTATTGGGACATGAACGCCCGAGGCGCCATTGTGGGCCTGACCCGGGGCAGCTCCCGCGCGGCGATCGTCCGCGCGACGCTGGAGTCGCTGGCGTACCAGACGCGCGACGTGGTGGACGCGATGCAGCGCGACAGCGGCCTGCGCCTGCGAACGCTGCAGGTCGACGGGGGCGCGGCCCGCAACGATTGGCTGCTGCAGTTCCAGGCGGACCTTCTCGGCATCCCGGTCGCGCGGCCTGCGCACGTGGCGAACACCGGCCGGGGTGCCGCCTTGCTGGCCGGTGTGGCGATCGGCTGGTGGCGCCCGCGCGACATCCCTCGCTTGGCGGGTGGGGCGACCACCATCTTCCGGCCGCGGATGCGTGTCGCTGAGCGTGACCGGTTGTACGCCGGGTGGCAGGAGGCGGTCGCCCGGGTGAGGACGAAGCAGCCGGTGGGGGGATGAGCATCGGGGCGCGCCGAGCCGCGCGGTGGTCGCGGCTGGGGGCCGAGCGGTTCCAGCTGCTGATCATCGGCGGCGGCATTGTGGGGGCCGGCATCGCGCGCGATGCCGCGATGCGCGGTGTGCGCGTGGCCCTCATCGAGCAGGGCGATTTCGCCGGCGGGACCAGCTCCAAAACTTCCAAACTGATTCACGGCGGCTTGCGATATCTAGAGCACGGCCAACTGGGCCTGGTCGCCGAAAGCCTGCGCGAGCGACACATTCTGCGCACGATCGCCCCTGGGCTCATTCACCCGCTCGCCATCCTCCTGCCGCTGTACGCCGGCGGCTCACGCCGGCCGGCTGCGGTCCGGGTGGGGTTGGGCATCTATGACTTGCTGGCCGGCGCCCACAACGTGCGCCCGCACCGGATGCTCTCGGCGCGCCGGGCCGTGGCGCTGGAGCCGAAGCTGCGCATTGATGGACTGCGCGCGGCTGGGCTGTACGTCGACTGCCTGATGGATGACGCGCGTGTCTGCCTCAGCAACGCGCTCCAGGCCGAAAGCTTCGGCGCCGTGTGTGTGAACTACGTCCGGGTCCGCGCGCTGCCGCGTGCCGACGGACGCCTCGCGGGCGCTGCGATCGAAGATACGCTGACCGGCCGCTCGCAGGACGTCCAGGCCGAGGTCGTGGTCAATGCGACCGGCCCGTGGGGCGATGCCATCCGCCGGCTCAGCGTGCCCGAGGCGCGCCCGCGCCTGGCGCCGTCGAAGGGCATCCATCTGATCGTGCCGCGCCTCGCCGACCAGGCGCTCTTCCTCGAGGCGCGCGACCGCCGGATGATCTTCCTGCTGCCATGGCATGGGTACACGCTCGTCGGCACGACCGAATCGCCGGTGGACGGCCCGCTCGAGGACCTGGCCGCGACCGGGGACGACGTCGCCTACCTGCTGGACGCGGTGAACGACGCGCTGCCAGGCAGCCGCATTCGCGAGGCCGACATCATCGCCACGTTTGCCGGGGCGCGGCCGCTGCTCGCACACAGCGGCCCGACTACCTCGGCCAGCCGTGAGCATCAGATCGACGTGGACCGGCACGGACTGGTGAGCGTTTTGGGCGGCAAGTTCACGACGTACCGCGCGATGGCGCGCCAGGCTGTGGACCGGATCGCCCGCGAACAGGGCTGGCGGCTGGAGCGCTGCCTGACCGGCGACGTCAGCTTGATCGAGTCGCCGCAGCCCATCGGGGTTGTACACTGGCGCGAGCTTGTGCAGGACATCGACGGCGACATGCTCGCACGGCTCTTGATGCGCTATGGCACCGGGGCGCTGCGCATCTTGCGCATGATCGAGGCCGAGCCTGGGCTGGGCCAGCGCGTCTGCCCCCATCACGAGGTGCTGCTGGCCGAGCTGGCGTACGGCGTGCTCGAGGAGTCGGCGTGCACGATGACGGACCTCTTGGCCCGGCGCACGGCTATCGCGTGGAGCTCATGCCAAGGGCTGGATCTCGTCTCCTCAGCCACTGACATGCTGCGCCGCTATGGCGGCCTCTCGGCGCAGGACGCGCAGACTGAGACCGAGGCGTACATGCAGTTCCTCGCGCGTGGGCTGTCGTTCCGCCCGCTGCTCGAGTCGGGCGGAGTGTGGGCCGGGGCCGCGGAGGCGGAGGAATGAGCGGCGCGGCCCGCGATGACGCGCGCCGGTACGCAGACGTACGGTACCGATTGCTGTTCGTCGACATGGCTGCCGGTGCCGCGTGGCTCCTGGCGTGGCAGGCGAGCGGCTGCTCCGAAATGGTCGCCCGCTGGTGGCAGGACCGGTGGCCATGGCCGACGGCGGCGCTGGCTGGGTATCTCGCGGTCGTGTGGGTGGCGTACACCGCGACGCTGTGGCCCTTGCGATGGTACCGATCCTTCATCGTGGAGCACCGGTTCGGCCTCTCGCGGCAGGCGCCTGGCGCATGGTGGCGGCAACAACTGAAGCACCTCGCCGTCGGCGGCGTGATCGGGTTGATCGCGATGGAAGGCCTATACGCAATGGTGCGCGCCGCACCCCGCGCGTGGCCGCTCTGGGCGACGCTGGGGTGGGTGATGTTCAGCGTGCTGCTGGCGCGCGTGTTCCCGACCCTGTTGTTGCCGCTCTTTTACAAGACCACGCCGTTGCAGGATACAGCACTCGCCGCGCGGCTGGCCGCGCTATGTGCGCGCGCCCGGGTGCCGGTCCTCGGCGTGTTCCGCTTCCGCCTCGGCACGGAGACGCGCAAGGCGAACGCCGCGCTGGCCGGGGTGGGGAAGACCAAGCGCGTCCTCCTCGCTGACACGCTGCTCGAAGCGTTCACGCCCGAGGAGATCGAGGGCGTGCTCGCCCACGAAGTCGCGCATCACCGGTATCACCACATCGCCAAGGGGCTCCTGCTCTCGGGGCTCGGTTCCTGGGCCGCCTTCCTACTGACCGCTGCGGCCGCCGACCGGTGGCTGCCTGCGCTGGGGCTGACAGGGTTGGCTGATCCGGCCGGAGTCCCGGTGTTGATGCTCTGGTTCTCGGTCCTGGGGTTGATCGCGCTGCCGGCGCAGAACGCGATCTCGCGGCATTTTGAATGGCAGTGCGACCGGTTCGCGATCCGCGAAACACCGCCAAAAGCCTTCGCCAGCGCGCTGCGGCGCCTGGGCACGCTCAACCTGGCGGACCCGAATCCGCCGCGCTGGATCACGTGGGTGTTCTATGACCACCCGCCGATCACCGACCGCATCCGGTTTGCCGAAGCCGCAGGCTGAGGCGGGAACTTCTGATGCCATCCCGGGGTCGTATCCAGTGAGCACCCTCGAAGACGTAGTGCTGGTCGAGCAGGCGGTCCAGGGGCAGAACGACGCCTTCGACGCACTGGTCCGGCGCCATCAGCGCGTGGTGTACGCGGTGGCCCTTCGGATGCTCGGTGACCCGTCCGAAGCTGAGGACACGGCGCAGGACGCATTCGTGCGCGCCTACCGTGGGCTGCGCGGCTTTCGGCGCGAGGCCAAGTTTTCGACGTGGCTGGTTTCGATTACCATGAACCTCTGCCGCAACCGCCGGCGCTGGTGGCTGCGGCGTCGGCGGCTGGTCGTCGCATCGCTGGATGCGCCGCTCGAGGGGACAGAATCCTCGACACTGGGCGAAACGATCCGCGATCCGGCCCCAGGGCCGCATGAGGCTGCGGTTGCGCAGGAACGGCAGGACCAGCTGCTGTCGGTGCTGCAGCAACTGGCCGGCCCATACCGCGAAGCCTTGGTCCTCCGGGATCTACACGGACATACGTACGAAGAGATCGCGGCGATGTTGGGCTGCCGCGTGGGCACGGTCAAGTCACGGATCAGCCGTGCGCGCTTGCAGTTGCGCGCCATGGTGGACGGGAGGCTCGGATGACGTGCGGGAACGTCCGCGAGGCGCTGTCGGCGTACGTAGACGGCGCGCTGCCGGAGGCGGAGCGCGCCTCGACAGCCGTGCATATTGAGGCGTGCCCCGAGTGTCGGTGCGAGTTCGAGGCGTTGCAAGCGACGGTCAATCGGTTACGCGCGCAGCCGCTGCCAGAGGCCCCAGATCTGGTCGCCGGCGTGCGTCGGAAGCTCGAGCCGGCCCACCCGCGGATGATGTTCGCGTGGCCCTCGTGGCATGCGTTGGCGCTGGCCGGGAGTGCTGCGGCAGTGGCCCTGCTGGTCATCTCGCCAGCCTTCAAGGTCCGGCAGCGTGACGACGGCCGGATGCAGTTGGCACAGTATGCGACACAGGCTAGTCAGACGCATCTTATGCGCGCCGCGCCTGTGCGCGAAGGGCGCGTGGCGTATGAAACGGATGCGCTGAAAGCCGATGCAGCGACCCGCGACCAGTTAGCGAAAGAGCTTGGGTTTTCCACTGCCGAGTCTACGGGTTCCGAGGCCCTAGGTACGCGCTTCGCTGCCGCTAGAGCGCAGCCAAGTGTCCATACTGCCGTCTCCATGGATAGCAGGGTTGTCAGGGCCAAACCAGAAGCGCTGACTGCGGCGCCGGCGGTTGCCGGCGGTCTCGTCATGGCTCAGGCCGCTGCACCCACGGAACCAGAGAATGCGGTGGCTGCCGCCCCCAAAGTTTCGGTCGCGGTCGCGCGGCCCATTCAAACACTGATCCAGCTGCAGCGCCCCTCGGCTGATCCGTCAGCCGCCGCCGCAGAACTCATTGGTTGGGTCGAGGCGCGCGGCGGTTTCGCAGTCCAGACCACGGAACGCCACCTGGCCATCAAGCTGCCGCCGGCCGCGGTCACCGAATTCGCTACGCAGTTCCCGGATGCCCATCCAGCAGATCCGGCCGCAGCCCTGCTCAGCACCGTGACCGCGGACGCCTCCCAGGCGCTGTGGGTCAGCCTCTCACTGGAACTGACCGTCCCCCAGTAAGTGCAGTGCTCCGGGAACTTTTCCCCATCTGTAGTGTCTCATTGGGCAACCAGAGGAGGTTGCCATGGACCGACGCGGGATGGGGAGTTGGTGGGTGCTCGGGTGGGTTGGGGTATGGGGCGCGTGCGTGTTTCCCGGGGTTTCTCACGCCGGAGACGTCAGAGCGTGCCTGATCCAGGCACCATCGGCCACATCAGCCTGGATTGAGACCGCCGACTACACCGGGACGATCGACGGGGATGTCGTGCGGTTCACCGGCCGGTACGTGATCCGCACGCTGGATGCCAAGGGCGGCCAGGTGTTCCTGCAGCTGCCCGGCGCCACCGTGACCAGCCTTGAGGTGGTGAAGCGCTCCGGGGACGCGAACATCCTGCCGCGCGGGGACGGGTACCTCGTGGTCATGACCCGCCGCGGCACCACGGAGCTTGAGGTGCGATTCGCGCACCTATTGGTGCGCGATGCGCAGCAGGAAGGCGTCCAGTTTCAATTGCCCCAAGCCCGCGCGTCAACCGTCACCATGATCCTGCCGCATGCCGAGGTTGAGCTGCGTCCGGAGGACCAACTGTACGTGGACCAGCAACCGGCCGGGCAAGGCAAGGTGCGGCTCGTGGCGCACCGCGGCACTGCCTCGGCGATCGACCTGCGATGGCGGCCCCGCGCCACGGCGCAGCCGCCGGTGGCACCGGTGGTGCATGGCGAGGCTCAGACGCTGGTGACCATCGATGAGGCGGCCATCAAGGTCCTGGCAATTCTCCGCTATCGCGCTACCCAGGGCCAGACCACCCAGCTGCGCGTGCGGGTCCCGTCATCGTTGGCCATCCTAGCACTTCGCGGCTCCGGCATCGCGGACCAGCAGATCGCCGATGACGGGGCGCACAAGACGCTGACGGTCCAGCTGAGCGCGCCCCTGCGCGATGGGGAGTACGCGCTCATCCTCGAAGGCGAGACGCCGCTGGACCGTGCGGCCGATGGTGCCGCTATCCCGGCGATCGAGATGCTTGGGACCAAGCAGGAGCGCGGCGTGATCGCCGTGGCGGCAGAAGGCTCAGTCGAGCTAGCCGCAGCCTCTGCAACCGGCGGCACGCGCATCGATGTGCGCGAGCTGCCGGGGACGTTCGCGGCCTCGGCCGCCAACGCAGTGCTCGCCTACCGATACCAGCAGCCTGGCTACGGCATCGCGGTCCGCATCACCCGCCACGTGGACCATCCGGTCCTGACGACGGTCATCGAGCAGGCAGACCTGTTGAGCGTCCTGGCTCCGCAGGGCGAGCGGATGACCCGGGCGCTGTACGCTGTAGTGGCCAACCGGGCGCAGTACTTGCCGGTGCGGCTGCCGGAAGGCGCGACCCTGTGGAGCTGCCTCGTGAACGGCGCGTCCAAGAAACCGGTGGAAGGCGACCCAGGCGTGATTCTCATCCCACTGGGTGACGCGGCTGCCGGGGTGCGTGTGGAGCTGGTGTATTTTGAACAGGGCGGCCCGCTCACCAGCCTGGGGCAGATGCGCCTCGCCGGCCCGCGGCTGTCCGTGCCGGTGACTGCGTCCACGTGGTCGGTGTACACACCAGCATCAATGCAATGGATGCGCGTCGGCGGCAACATGGAGCGCGGCGCCGGGAACATCGCATTCGCGCAGGACGGCTGGATGCCGTCGGCCGCGGCGGAGATGTCATCGGCGGTCCGTTATGATGCCGCGCCTGCTGCGCTGCAAGCGAAAGTAACGCGTGCTGCTAGTCAGGAGGTGCGCCAGCTCCAGACTCGCTCCGGGAGCCTCAACACAGCCGTCGAGCGTCGGGCAATGGGAGGGGTGGCGCAGGAGAGCGTCGCAGATGAGTTGGATGCGTTTGCCAAGCTCCAGGACACCGGCATTCTGCCGCTCAAGGTCCGTATCCCGACAGCAGGCCGGCTCCACCAGTTCCACCGGCTGATGACGTCGCAGGACACTGTCTCACTGGACGTCGCGTACCTGTACCTGCCGGCGTTGGGGAAGTAGCACGCGCGTTGATTCGTGCAGATGCCGGACGGCCCCGTCGAGCGATGGGGCCGTCCTGCTTTGCGCCGGCTCCCGGCCTTTGCTATAGTGGAAGTCACACCGCGGGGGCACGGATGCTCGCCGAGCTTGAAATGATTCCGATCAGGACCACATCTACCAGCCTCAGCGCCGGCCGGCCGCGCACACGCTAACGCCCTCCGTGTTTCGTTCCCTCCGTCGCGCTATAGTCTGCGCCGCGGCGCTCCTCATGTTGGGCGCCGGCGGCTCGCCGGGGCGTCGCGACACCACGGTGCGCCGGGTGATCGACGGGGACACCATCCAGCTCTCCGACGGACGGCTCGTGCGGTACATCGGCATCGACGCGCCGGAGTCGCGGCATCGCGAGGACGGGCAGTGGATTGAAGATCCGGAGCCGTTTGCCGTCGCGGCGACCGAGGCGAACCAGGCTATGGTGGCGGCCCACGCGGTGTGGCTGGAGTACGATGTGCAGCGGCTGGACCGGTACGGGCGGACGCTGGCGTACGTATACGTCGGCGACCGGATGGTGAACGAGGCGCTGGTGCAGGACGGCTTCGCGACGGTGCTGACGATCCCGCCGAATGTGCGGTACGCTGAGCGGTTCCAGGCGGCGGCGGCCGAGGCGCGCCGGCAGGGCCGCGGGTTATGGCAGGCTAGTGGGCGCGGGACGCCAGCGATTCCAGCAGCTGGCGGAACTTCGGGGACCGCCGGACGTTGACCAAGTCCGGGTCTTTGCCGAGGAACTCGAGGTCGTTGTAGCCCAGCTGCAGCGCCTGGCGCAGGGCGTCCAGCGCCTCATCGATGCGCTGGACCAGGGAATAGCTGCACGCGAGGTTGTACCAGGCCATGGGGTCGCTGGAGCGCAGCTGCGTCAGCCGTAGGTCGAGCTGGAGGCCCTTGTCGTGGAGGCCGCGGCGGGTGTACGCGTCGGCGAGGGGGACGAGCGCGTCGACGAAGTCCGGATACGCGTGGACCAGGCGCTCGTAGAAGGTTATTTCAAATTCGAGGAGTTCGACCGCTTTGGTGCGCTTGGGCATAATGTGGTGGTTCAAATAATGTCTCTATTGTGCCAGCACGTGACCGGAAGTCAACGGCAAATCCGCGCATGCGCGTGAGCGTGTTCGCGCGCGCGCGGCTCGCGGAGTTGCACGCATGGGCGCACGCGCGCGGTGTTGCGCTCATCGTCGTCGGTGGCGCGCTGCGCGATGGCCTGCTCGGCCGCCGCGAGAGGTTGTCGAACATTGATCTGGCGGTCGCGCGCGAGGCGTTGCGCGTGGCGCGCGAGGCGGCCGAGGCGCTCGGCGCCGCATGCGTGCCGCTGGATGAGGCCTTCGGCACCGCGCGCCTGGTCTTCACCGCGCCGGAGGGGGAACGGCTCGAGATCGACCTCGCGGAGTTCCGCGGGGCCACGCTGGACGATGACCTGCGGGGGAGGGATTTCACCGTCAACGCGCTCGCCCTGCCGCTTGAGGCGTGGCTCCGCGATCCGGACGGCCTGGCCGGGCTCATCGATCCGCTCGGCGGGCGCGCCGCACTCGCCCGGCGCGAGCTGGTCGCGTGCGGACCCGCGGCATTCACCGAGGATCCGCTCCGGGTCCTCCGTGCCGTCCGGTTCTCCGCGCAGCTTGCGCTCTCATTCGCCCCAGGACTCGAAGCGCTCATGGCGCCGTCGGTCGCGGCACTCTCCAGCGTCTCCGGCGAGCGCGTGCGCGATGAGCTGTTGCGGGTCTTCGCGACGGACCGCGCCGGCGACGCCGTGGAGGCGCTGAACCGGCTGCGGGTCTTCGACATCCTTCTGCCGGAGATGATCCCTGGTCGCGACATGGCGCAGGGCGGGTTCCACCACCTCGACGTGCTTGGGCACCAATTGGAAGCGGTCCGGCAAAGCGACCGGATCCTGGCTGATTTCCGCGAGTTTTCCGAGCCGCTGCGTGGGCCGCTGGCAGCCTATTGCGCGCAGGAAGTGGTGCCGCACCGCTCCCGCAAGAGCCTCATCAAGCTCGGCTGTTTGCTGCACGACATCGGCAAGCCGGAGAAGCGTGGGCTGCATGAGGACGGCGACGTGTGGTTTCTCGGCCACGAGCACGCCGGGGCCGAACTGACGGCGCCGATTGTCCGTCGGCTGAAGCTGTCCAACCGGGAAGGCGAGATGGTGTGCGCGCTCGTGCGCCACCACCTGCGGCCTGGGTTTCTCAGCCGCGAGCCGGAACTGACGCGTCGGGCGCTGTACCGGTTTTATAAGGACCTGGGTGAGGATGGCCCGGCATGCCTGCTGACGTGGTGGAGCGATCGTATGGCCACGCGCGGCCCGCGGTCGCGGCTGGACCAGCTGGACCAGCAGCGGCAGCGGCTGGAAGCCATGCTCACGCCGTATTTCTTCAAGCCAGAGGAGGTGGTTCGTCCGCTTCGGCTGATCGACGGGCGCCGGCTCATGGCGGAGCTGGCGCTCTCTCCCGGCCCGCAGGTGGGCGCGCTCCTGAGCGCCATTGAGGAAGCACAGGCCGAAGGCCGGGTGCATTCAGCGGACGAGGCGCTTGCGCTGGCCCGCGAGCTCTCCCGCGGCCAGATCGCATGAGGACGGCGCGCGTGCTCGCCGCTGCCGGATGCCTCCTGGCGGCAGCCGCCGCTCCTGCGCATGCCGACGTCCGCGCAGGCGCTGCGCAAACGGTCATTGAGCTGCCGGCGCGCGTTCCGCTGGCCGGCTACAGCCGACGCGGCGGGCAGCCGTCGACCGGGGTCCATGATCCGGTCCATGTGCGGGCGCTGGTCATCGAGGACGGCCGGCAGGCGGCCGCGGTGATCAGCTGCGAGGTGCTGGTGATCGATGAGCGTCTGGCCGATGGGGTTCGGCAGCGATTGGCCCGCGACGGATCCGGGGACCTGGCGGTCTTCCTGGCTGCGACACACACCCATTCAGGCCCAGGCGCGTACGGCCGGCGGTTCTTGGAGAAGATCTCAATGGGCCACTATGATCCGGCAGTCTGGGACGCGATCCTGGACGCTGTCAGCCAGGCGGTGGCACAGGCGAGGGCTTCGCTGGCCCCGGTGACGGGGGCTGCGTACGGTGTGCGCGACACCGAGGGCTTGGTCGCGAACCGCATCGATCCGTCCGGGGTCATCGCCCGGCAGTTGACGCTGCACGCCTTGTACCGGGATGGGCGTGAGGCGCCGTTCGTGATCATCGGCGCCTTCGCAGCGCACCCGACGACGCTGGGCGCCGGCAACCGGATGGTCTCAGCCGACTATCCAGGCGTGTGGGCGCGCGAGGTCGAGCGCCGCGTCCCCGGGGCCGTCGGTGTCTTCCTTGCGGGCGCGGTGGCGGACCAGGCCCCCATCAAGCAGGGGGACGGGTTTGAGCCGAGCGAGCGGCTCGGGCACGCGCTGGCCGATGAGACGGCAGCGTGGCTCGCCGGTGCGCAGCGCTCGCCGGTGCGCAGCGCCTGGGCCGTCGTCGAGACGTTTCGGTTGGATGCGGCGCGCATCACCATCGGCCGGTGGCGTCTGCCGCGGTGGTTCGGCAGGATGCTGGTCGATGATGACGCCACGGTGTCGATGCTCCGCATCGGCGAGGTTGCCTACACCGGTGCGCCGTGCGATCTCTCCGCCGTGCTGGGCGCGCGCATCGAAGCGGCCGTCCGCAGCCAGGGCGTGCAACCGATCGTCGCCGGGTTCGTGAACGACTACATCGGGTACTGTTTGCCGGAAGATACGTACGCGACGCACAACTACGAGGCGACCATGAGCTTCAACGGCCCGCGGACCGGTGAGCGGGTGGCCAATCGGCTGATCGAGCTAGTGCACGAAGCGCCGGCGCCATGATCCGACCACTTGCTGTCGCGGGTGCCGCCGCGCTCTGGCTCACGTGCAGCGCGTGGGCCTCGGCCGCCGCCCGCCCCGGCTCTGATGAGAGGCGGGCCGGGGAGCCGCGCGTCATCCGGCTCTCCGGCGCGCCGTACGCGCTCGGCCGCCAACACGGCGAAGCGCTGCGCAAGGAGGTGCGCGACTCGGTCGAGCAGGTGCTGGGCTATTTCCGCCGGCAGGGCAAGATCCCGTGGCTGCGCACCGCACTGGTGAACGGATGGCTTGACTGGCCGCGCCACCGGTCCCGCCCGTACGTGCCGCCGGCCTACCTTGAAGAGATGCGCGGGCTTGCGGATGGCGCCGGCATCCCGCTCGCGGAGATTGAGCGGCTGCACGCGGTGCCGGACCGGACGTATACGTGCGCTAACTTCGCCGTATGGGGCCGCGCCACCGTGGATGGCCGGCTGATCCATGCGCGCAACTTGGACTGGAGCATCGACGCAGGCCTTCAACAGTGGCCCGTCGTGTTCGTCGTGCATCCGGACGGCAAGCGCGCGTTTGTGAGCGCCGGCTGGGCCGGGTTCCTCGGGGTGCTGACCGGGGTCAACGACGCGCAGATCTCGATCGGCGAAGTCGGTGCCGAGACGACCGAGGTCCGGCATGACGGCATCCCGATGGTCTGGCTCATGCGGCGGGTCATGGAAGAAGCCGGCGGAGTCGAGGACGCGGTGGCGATCCTGCGCGCGGCGCGCCGCACCGTCGGGGTCAATTACGTGATCGCGGACGCCAAGGTCCCCGAGGCGGTGGCGGTGGAAACCACGGCCGTCCAACTGCGCGCCTTCCGTGCCGATGACCCGGCAGAGCACGAGGTGGCCTATGCGCGCCCTGTGGCGGATGCGGTCTTTCGGGCGGATACCGCAATTGACCCAGGCATTCGCAATTGTCAGCTTGCCTCAGGTGGTAACCCTAAAACGCCTGGGCTTGAGCTCCCCACTGGCAGCGCCTACGAGAAGCGCTATGTAGGCCAAGCGGCCGGGCTCTCGCGCGCGCATGGCACGATGGATCTGAATGGCGCGCAGGCGCTTGCAATCGCCATCGCTCCGGATTCCAACGTGCAGAGCGTCCTCATTGCATGGCCAGAGCTGCGGTTGGCCAACGCTGACGGGCGCACGCCGGCTGCCAAGACTGCGTACCACCAGTACAATCTGGTCGGCCTCCTCTCCGAAGCTCAGTAAGTTCTTCAGCGCCTTGCCGCTAGGCGTGTTACCCAGGTATACTTTTGCCGTTAGGCTCCCGAGAAAGGCACACCCGGAGTAATCCGGGGTCGCAAAGCCACAGGTCCGCCAAAGATCGTTGGCGGATGGCTGGGTTCCCGAAGGAGGTATGGATGCGGTTCGCAGCGGTGACGTACACCGTGTTGGTGGGGACGATGATGCTGATCAACGTGCTGGGGCATGCGCGCGGCGCAAGCTTCCTCGCCCGCAGCTACGTCGCAGAGGCCGAACGGATGTGGCAGGAACCGGCCGGCATGCTGGCCAGCATCCAGGTGGCGCCGCAGTAACGGACGGTTACTCGCCCAGGATCTTCACGATGACCCGCTTCTTCCGCTTGCCGTCGAACTCTGCGTAGAACACCTGCTCCCAGGGGCCCAAGTCCAGCGCCCCCTTCGTGATTGGCAGCATCGCTTGGTAACCGGTGAGCGTGCGCTTTAAGTGCGCGTCACCGTTGTCCTCGCCGGTCAGGTGGTGTTGGTAGTCCCGGCCCGGCGGCGTGAGCCGATCCAGCAGCTCCCACAGATCCTGCCACAGCCCTTCCTCGTCATCATTCACCCAGATGCCGGCGGTGATGTGCATCGCCGAAACCAAGCAGAAACCGTCCTGGACGCTGCTGCGCGCGACCAGATCCTCGAGCCGGTCGGTGATATTGACGAGGCCGCGCCGCTGGGGAGTGGTGAAGGTGAGGTACTCGGTGAGGGTCTTCAGGAAGAGATCGGGGCCGGCCCCGCGTGTCGGAGAGGCGTCTCGAGCGGGGCAGGCAGGCCGAAGTTCACGTCTTCGCGCACCAGCTCGCGCTCCTCGACCTGGGTGGCGCCGAGCTGTTTGAGGGCCGCGACGACTTCCTGGACCAGGTGCTCAGGGGCCGAAGCGCCGGAGGTCACGCCAACGCACGCCACACCGTCGAACCATGCCGGCTGGATCTCCGAGGCGTCGTTGATCAGGTGCGCGCGCCGGCCGGCCGACTCGGCGACTTCTGTGAGCCGGATGGAATTCGAGCTGTTCTTCGCCCCGATGACCAGGACAACCTCGGCCTCGTCGGTCATGGCCTTCACCGCGTTCTGCCGGTTCTGCGTCGCGTAGCAAATATCGTCCTTGGTCGGCGCGATCAGCTGGGGGAAGCGGGCCTTCAGGGTCTCGATGATGGCGCGGGTGTCGTCGACGCTGAGCGTCGTCTGCGTGATGACCGCCACCTTGCCAGAGTCCGGGACCTGCACGCGCCGGGCGTCCTCCACCGTCTGGATCAGCCGGATCGCGTCCGGCGCTTCGCCCATCGTCCCCTGGACCTCGTCATGCCCCTCGTGGCCGATCAGCAGAATCGTGAAGCCTTCGCGCGCGAACCGCTTGGCTTCGACATGGACCTTGGTGACCAGGGGGCAGGTGGCGTCGATGACGTTCAGCTGGCGGGTCTGGGCCGAGGCATGCACCGCCGGAGAGACTCCGTGCGCGCTGAAAATGGCCGTGGAGCCCTGGGGCACCTCGTCCAGCTCATCCACGAACCTAGCACCCTTCTTGCGCAGGTCGTTCACGACGTGCGGGTTGTGCACGATCTCTTTCCGGACGTAGATCGGGCCAGGGAAGCGTTCGAGCGCCTGCTCGACCACTTCGATCGCCCGTTCAACACCGGCGCAGAACCCGCGCGGCTTCATGAGGAGAATCTTGGTCAAGGCCATGGGGAGGCACCATTATACGGAGGAGACAATGAAAGGAGCAAGCTGGCAGCGCGTGACACAACGCGGTGGAGCGTTACCAGGGCAATCCCTCGCCGGCGCCGCCTGAGGATCCGCCGCTACTCCCTCCGGAAGATCCACCAGATGAGCCGCCTGAGGATCCACCCGAGGATCCCCCAGAGCTGCCACCCGAAGAGCTGCCACCCCCTGAGGAGCTGCCAGAAGACCCCCCACCAGATGAGCCGCCTGAGGATCCACCGCTACTCCCTCCGGAAGACCCACCAGATGAGCCGCCTGAGGACCCACCCGAGGATCCCCCAGAGCTTCCACCCGAAGAGCTGCCACCCGAAGAGCTGCCACCCGAAGAGCTGCCACCCGAAGAGCTGCCACCCGAAGAGCTGCCACCCGAAGAGCTGCCACCCCCTAAGGAGCTGCTACCGCCGGAGGACGATCCACTACTGCCGGAAGACGAGCCTCCACCGGAGGACCCACCACCCGCGCTCCCGCTGCTGCTGGACGATCCGCTGCCTGAAGAGGAGCCACTGCCTGAAGAGGAGCCGCTGCCAGTGCCCCCAGAGGAGCCGCTACCAGCGCCGCTGCTGCTGCTGCCCGATCCGCTTTCCGAGGATCCGCCGCTGCCCCCTGAGCCTGAACCGCCACTGTTGCGGCCAGAACCGCCACCCCCACCACCTCCGCGACTGTCCTCGTTACTCAGAGATCGCTCGTCGTCATCATCGGTGTCATCGGATGCGGCTTGCTGGGTGCTGCCGCGCCGTGAGCTCTTGCTGGCCCGCGGCGATTCACCGCGCTCCATGCTTTCCAGTTCGCGGAGCTTCTCCTTCAAATCCGTGATGAGACGTTCATGCCGCTCGATTTCACGCTCCAACGTTCGCCGCGCGCCTGCAGGGTCAGCAGGCACCGGTGGCAGCCCAACATCGATGCCCATGATCTGACCCTCGATGTCAGCGATGACGCGTTCGTGGTAGGCGATCAGGTCCAGAATTTTGGTCTTGCGGGCTTCGAAATCCGCGCCGGCCATCGCCGGCCGGGAGACCGAGAGTAGACTGAATACGCACAGCAAGAGGAAGGCCGCGCGGCGCATCACTCAGCGCACCCGCTGCGTCCGGGGCACGGCGCGCTCCGGAGGGGTGATGTTCGGCCGCACCGGGCGGGCCGCCAGCGGCAAGTCTGTCGGCGGGGCTGCGAACGCTTTCGCCAGAATCTCCGGAGACACTGAGGGGTCGTTCCAGTGCCGCCCGCCGGTCACGTCGACGATCACCGCGGTCGCCGGGGCCTGCGCTGATTGATCCGGGGCCTGCGACAGCGTCCGGTGGTGCCCGGCGAGCCACGAAAGGCTTCCGGCGGCCACTGCCATCGCCGCCGCCCAGGCGACCCCCGTCGCCGTGGTCAGCCGAATCATTGGCGCTCCTCCCAGTACAATTCTTCGAACTGCCCGGTGGTCGGGAAAAACGGCGGCGTCATGTTCAGCAGCCGTGTGTCGTACCGATAGTCCTTCGAGTACCCGCTCAGGAGGTCGCCGCTGGAGCTGTTGAAGGTGCCGACCGGGCCGCGGCGCTCCTGGATAATGCCGCCGAAGATGTCGAGCGTGCCGCGGGGCGACCCGGCCCACCAGTTCTCAACGGTGAATGATGTTTCCAGCGCCATGATCGAGCCGCGGACGTGCAGATCGTTGGGCGCAGTTGTTGAGATGACGACATTTTTCTCAGCGACCAAGCCCAACATGTCATCCGAGCTCGGGTCTGCTTCCGGGTTGTTGGCGTACGTGATGTGGTTGACCAGCAACATGTCCTCGCTCGTGCCCAGGGTCACCTGCCCGTTCAGTTGGCCTGACACCGTTAGGTTGCCGCCGTTGACGAACAGCGCGCCGTTGCTCGGCAGCAAGGTGACCGCGTTCGTGAGCCCGGCGACCGGATTCGTGACAAGCATCGTACCGTCGTTCTGCAGCGTGATCGTCGTGTTGCCGACGTACCATATGCCATTTGCAGAAGCTGCGGCGGTCCGGAGCTTGGCCGCGGAGACCGGCATTGTGATGGGCGCGACCCCCAGGGACAAGCCAGCGTTGAACTGCGGATTGTTGCCGCCGGTGGGCGGTGGGTTACGATAGTTGATCGAGGCCGCAGCGCTCGTGACCTCGCCGTCAAAGACCGGACTGCCGGCGATGTTGAACTGGTCGTTCGTGTGGACCGGGCCGGCGAGATGGTTCGCGGACGTGAACCAGATATTCGTGCCGTTCGCCATCTGCTCCCACTGGGTGTAGTACGAGTACCGGGAGAAACTGAGCGTCTGCGTCAGCTTGGTCAACTGCCGCCTGGCCATGCCGCCCGACGCGATCCCCAGCACCGAAATCGTGTACCGGTCCATAAAGCCGATGGGGTTATTGTCATCCGGGTCTACGCACACGAGGTACGTGCCGCCGGCCATGGTTTGGGCCGCGCGGGCCGGCTGGGACGGATCGGCCGTGCTGCAGTTCTGGATTGCCGGGTTCGTGAACGGATCGAAGGCGATGTTGCCGCCCGGCGGCGTGGGCTGCGAGCGGAGCCACTGCATCGCCCGGTCCAATCCGGCTTCGGCAAGGTGGAACGCTTGCAGGGAATCGACGTAGCGTTCAGAGCCGGCGAGCTCTTGGGCGCTCCGGCTGAACATGGTCGCGCCCCAGGTGGTGAGGAAGGCCAAGAGGAGGTAACAGACGACGAGGAGCGATCCGCGCCGGTTGCTCATGCCCGCCTCCGTATGAGAGATGAATAAAAAGCCCTCAACCAGCCGCCAGGTGTTGCGGCGACGTCAGCTGAGGGCGTACAGGGAAAGTATGCCTGATCCGGCCGGCAAACCACAAGCCGAGGTAGCGGTTTCTCACAGGTGTTCCCGGAAGAACCGCAGGCCTTCCCGCTTGAGGATGGGCAGCGCGAGGATGGCGGTGTAATGGCCCAGAGGGAGAAAGACGGTCTTCGGGGCACCCAGCGCGGAGCGCAGCCGCAGGGCATTGGCCCGGCCGATCGTGCGGTCCAGCAGCGTGACGAACAGCAGCACCCGGTCGCGGTCCACGTAGGGTGCTAGCAGGATCGGGTCGGTCCGGACGGTGTCGCGGAGCCGCCGCTCGAACGTGGCCCGGTCCAGGTGGTTCTCGCGCAGGTAGCGCGCCATCGGCTTGGTCAGCAGCTTATCGCGCGAGCTGATCAGGATGTCCGGGATGCTCCCGCCGGCCATCGCCCAGACATGCGCCCGCAGGCGGGGCTCCACCGCGGCCACGATGACGCCGGCGATGCCGCCCATGCTGATGCCGAAGCTGCCCAGGCGCGTGGCGTCCACGCGTTCCTGGAGCGCCATCCAATCCACGACCTGGCGGATGCGGATGACGCCTTGCCGTAGCAGCAGCTCTACATGTTCCACCGGCTGGTCAGGGGCGATCTTCAGCGTCTTCCGGTGCACGAGGGCCACATGGTAGCCGCGGGCCGCGAAGAACCGGCAGAAGCCGCGCTCCAATGGATAGTCGCCGCCCAAGATCGGGCTGAACACGATGGCTGGCCGGCGGCCAGGCAGGGCAGACTCGAACCATTCGAACTCCACCGAAGGTTCGGTCGGGCGCAAGTCTGCCGGTGCCGACAGCGGAAAGCTGACCAGCGATTCGCGCCATTGGCCGCGGTCTGCGGTCGGCTGGATCGTGGCGTGGATCGGCACTCGCGGGTACGCGTAGTACGCGGCCAGCTCAGCCGGCACCGACGCTGTGACGCGTGGTGCGCGGTGCGCCGGCGCGGTGGCGCAACCGGCCACCAGCCAGAGTGCAGCTACGGTGTGTACGGCGTGGCGGTTCATGGCTGTGCCGGCGCCTCAGCCGGTTGGTGAGTCTCGACGTCACCGGCGCTGCTCGCGCTCTCCTGCGCAGAAGGCGCAGCTTCCGGTTCGGCCGCGGCGCCCACGTAGATAGGGTTGGAGAAGATCCATGGTTTGTCGTGCCGGTTGGCTTCCACACGGTAGGCGCCCGGCCCGGTCACCGGCACGTCCCATGTTTGAGCGATGGTGCGGCCGATCGCGGCGCCATCTTTGTAGAGGACGATCTCCGCTGCGGCCGGCAGCCCGACGGACAGCGTCAGGTCAGGCCCGAAGGTCACCGCGTCGCCCATGATGCCCTCCACCCGGGTCTTGCGCCGCGCCGTGAACGTGAAACCGCGGGCCTCGGCCAGGAACTCGATGGAGAAGTAGGCGTGCCCCTGCCGCAGCGCGTCATACACCGCCTCGGGCGTCAGGTCGCCGGAGGCCACGAGCAGGTGCGTCCGCGAGAGCCGGAACAGCGTCTCGTACGGCGCGAACTTCATGCCGAGCGCGTGGAACTCGTGCGCGTCCGTTGAGCCGATCCCCACCACTTGCCCGCGCTGGGCGATCAGCTCATCCCACCGCCGGAGCGGGTCGTACGGCCGGTCGATGATCGAATAGAAGAACAGGTCCTGTGGCACCGTCAGGGTCCAGAGGGCCAGCCGCGCCCGGTTCTCATCGAGCGTGTCGTGGGCCACGTTGTAGCCTTCGATGCCGGTGAAGCCGGTCACGTCGTCGTCGGTCCACTGGCGTTTTTTGAAGAAGGGGTGCGCGATGAACCCGAATCCGCCTTGGCCCTTCACCTCATCGATGATCTGCTGGGTGCTCAGGTGCTGGTAGTCGAGCTCCCGGGTGACATTCATCGCGAGATAGTGGCCGCCGGGCGCGGAGATCTCCATGCCGATGAGCGCAAGCGTCCCGCCGTGCCAGCCTTGGCGGCCCTCGACGAGTGCGCGCAGGTTGTTGTGCTCGGTGAAGATGACGAAGTCGAGCCGCTGGGCGTTGGCCGCGCGGATGGCGTCCTCGAAGGCGCCATGCGCGTCGTGCGAGTACGTCGTGTGGACATGGATGACGCCGACCACGTCACGGTACCCCTCGAGCCCCACGTTGAAATTCGGTGACCGGGGGTTCTCAAACACGCGCATCGGCCGCAGCCACGTCATGCTGCTGCAGCCGGCGCAGAGCAGGAGTGCTGCGGCGAGCACGGCCTGCCGGCTGCCGGCGGACCAGACGAGGGGGCGGGCAGGCATCAGCCACCGGACCGGCCGGTGAAGGCGAACCGCGCCAACCGCACGGCCGGCACGAGGGCGGAGCCGCTGCCGCTGCTCGGGTCTGCCACGAGTCGGCGCTCGCGCGAGATATCGAGCACGTGGCGGAACGCCTCCACGATGCTCTGCGTGAACCGCAGGGTGGTCACCGGTTCAGCCAGGCGTCCGTTGCGAATCAGGCAGGCGCCTTCGCGCGTCAGCCCGGTCATGACCGCTTCGCGGGGGTTCAACAGCCCGTTGACATAGTGGAAGCGCGGGATCAGGAGTCCCTGTTTGCATGCGCGGACCATGCCCTCAAGCGAGCCGCGGCCTGGGGCGATGGCCAGGTGCATCGGCAGCGGCCCCTCGGTGTCGCCAGGCAAGGCAGCGTGCCCGGTCGAGGACCGGCCGAATTTCGCGCCGTACGCGGTGTCATACACCACCCCCGCGGCCTGTCCGCGGTCGACGAGCACCACGCGCTGGCGCGGCATGCCTTCGAAATCAAATGGCAGGCGCAGCCGGGACATTTCGGTGCCGTCATCGTAGATCGTCAGCGTTGGATCCATGAGTCGTTCGCCGATGCGGCCGGCCAGGAAGCTTGTGCGTTCTTCCAGCGCCTTGGCCCCGAACGCCGTGTACCCAAGCCACTCCAGCAGGTCGGCCACCGCGTCCGGCTCGAGGATGACCTCGTACTCGCCGAGCGGGGGGCTGACCAGCGTCGCTGTGCGGTGCGATTGCCGCAGCGATCGTTGCAACAGTCGTTCCAGCCCCAACTGCTCCCAGTCGCGGTGCACGCCGCTGGCGAATCCGGACAGCGCGCCGAAGAGGGTCACCAGCTTCGCGCCGGCCACCGTCGAGGCTGAGTAGCAGGCGGTGCCACGGGAATTGGCGACCGCGATCTCCTCCTCGCCTAGTAGTAGCGACCCGGCCAGCTCGACCCCGAGGCCTTGGCAGGCACGCATGAGGTGCTGGATCGCGGCGACGCATGCTTCAGGACGCAGCGCGGACGTGCGCCGGACGTCATCAACCCGGCTGCGGATCTTAGATCGGGCCGGCCAGGCCGGCAGCCGGTCCGGCTGCGGGGCATGGGTGGCGATGTCCGCGGCCGTCTCAGCGCAGCGTTTGAGCGCGGCCGGCGTGGGGCTGCCGGTGCTGGCGATCCCCACGCGCCCCTCGCGCAAGACGCTGACCGTGACGTCGAACGTCTCTTGCGCCAGGTCCTGATGGATGGCGTCGTGCGCGAAGCGGAAGGCGCGCCGGCCGCCGGCGCGCGCGACTGCACTGACCGCGTCAGCTTTGACGCGGGTCACGCGTGCCAGCGCGTTGAACAGGGCAGAGGCGCCGATCATCCCCCCACCTCTTTGCCACAAGCCCGCCTACGGCGGGCGCCTGCCGACCATCGGTCGGCAGGCCTGCGCAGTGCGCAGCACTGCGCAGGTGTACAAAGAGGTGGGGGGATCATGCCGAGCTGACCGCCACGCCGTCGAACCGTGCGTAGGAGGCGCCGTGCCCGACGTGCATCGTCTGCATCGGCTCGCCCTTGGCGCAGTTCGGGATGCCCCAGAGCGTCCAGTCCTCGCGCCGGCCCACGCCGGTGCACCGGCCCCAAAACTCCGGCGTGATGCCAGTGTACACCGGGTTGCGCACCATCGCGCCGAGTCGGCCGCCGGTGATTTCCCACCCGATCTCGGTGGAGAACTGGAAGTTCAGCCGCTGGTCGTCGATGGACCAGCTTTTGTTGGTCGACAGCAGGTAGCCGTGTTTGACGCCGTGGAGCAGCTCCTCGAGCGTGGCGTCGCCCGGTTCCAGGTTCACGTTCGTCATGCGGATCAGCGGCGGCACCGCCCAGTCTTGCGCGCGCATCGCCCCGCCGCTGGAGGGCAGCGAGAGGGCTGCTGCGGTCTCGCGTGAGCTGAGGTACCCGACGAACCGGCCCTGATCCACCAGCACGACGCGCTGCGCCGGCACGCCTTCATCATCGAAGGCGAAACTACCCACACCGCCTGGGATCGTCGCGTCCGCCACAATCGTCACGTGCTTGGAGCCGTATTGCAGGCGGCCCAAGAGGTCGGGGCGGAGGAAGCTGCCGCCCGCATAGGTCAGCTCATGCCCCAGCGCCCGGTCCAGCTCGGTGGGATGGCCGCACGATTCATGCAGCTGCATCACGACCTGCGTGGGGCTGAGGATGATCGTGGTCTCGCCGGCGTTGGCTGGTGTGGCGCGCAAGAGTTGCAGGACTTCCGTCTGCGCCGTGGCAGCGCCGCCGACGAGGTCCAGACTTTTCACGTACTCGTAGCCGGCCTGCGCCAGCGCGCCGTGGTGCGAGTTGGGGTAGCTCCGGTGCTGCACCAGGCCATCTTTGGTCGCGACCACTTCCAGGCCGGCGCCGCTCTCGATAATCTCCTGCTCGATGTCCGAGCCGTCGGTGGAGCCGAAGAACTTGTGGCGCTTGTGAAAGTCCATGTGGCAGGTGGCGCGCTGGATCCCGTCCGGGCCGAGCAGGGCGGTATTGGCCCACAGCAGGTAGTCCAGCTTCTTGGACAACGGAACGGTGAAGGGGTCGATCTCGCACCGCGAGCGGTGCGTGGCGACGGCGGCTGCCACCGGCGTCAGCGGGCGGGGCCGGCGGTTGATGAGGTTTGAGGCGCGCGCCAGCGCTAGCGCCTGCTCAACAGCCGCGCGCAGCTTGCGCGCCGTCAAATGCGGCGTGGCCGCGAAGCCCCAGGAGCCGCCGACCAGGACGCGGATGCCGATGCCCAAGGTCTCGTCTTCGCTGATGGAGGTCACGCGGCCGCCTTCGGCGAGCAGTCCTTCATGGCGGTGGCGCTCGTAGCGGACGTCGGCGTACGCCGCGCCGCGACGGGTCAGCTCGCGCAGCAGGCGCCGGATCACGTCGCGGGGCGGTGGGGGCGTTGGCATGTAAGAAAATGAGAATACCACAGGCAGCGCAGGTTGCGAAAGGGCGCGAGCGCCGTGTAGAATAATACATTCCGCCCATGGATTACCTCCCAGGGCACCTCCTTGACCGCGCGTTTCAGCGGCTCAGCCGTCGGACGCTGCATGAGCGCCTCTGCGCCGTGCGCGCGCTCAGCCACGTCCGCGGCTTGCGGTACCTGACCGACGCCGGGCAGAGCCGCGTCATCGACCTCTCGCTCAAGCCATGGCTCCTGACGAGCGCGCAGCTATTGGCGTTCCACCAGTCCATGCGGCTGCTCAGCGAGGCGCTGCTGAAGCTGCCGGCGTTGCATGCGGCCGATCCCAAAGTCCGAGCGTTGATCAGGTTCGATCCGGCGCGCGCCGAGTGGCTCGCGTTGGCCCGGCACCCGTCCAGCCGGCCATGGGCCGTCATGGGGCGGCTGGATTCGACCGCCACCTACCATCGCGCCGGATGGCGGCGCGAGTTCCGGATGCTGGAGCCGAACACCGTCGGCATCGGTGGCGTGTACTACGCGCCGACGGCGTGCTCCATCGTGATGGATGCGGCCGGCGACCTGCTGACCCAGGCGCTGCCGGGGCGCGTGATCACGCCGACCCCGGATCCGCGGCAACTGCTGGCTGATGAGCTGACCGCGGTGGCGGCGCGGCTGGGCCGGCCGCTGCGCGGCGTGGCCCTGATCGAGAACACCGACTTCACGACCGGCACCGACGAGTTTGCCGGCCTGGCCGCGGACTTGAACCGGCGCGGGATCCCGGCGGTCGTGGCGGACCCGCGTGATCTGCGGACCGGCCGGCGCGGATTGACCGCCAAAGGCCGGCCGGTGGACCTGCTCTACCGCGACTGTGAGCTGGCGGAGTTTACCGCGATGGAAGCGCGCGGCGCGCGGCTGACCGCGCTGCGGCAGGCGGTGCGCGAGGGCCGGCTGGTGTCTGGCCTGACCTGGGAGTTCGACCAAAAGTCCGCGTGGGAAATCTTTACCGATGCCTGCTACGCGAAGCATTTCACCGCAACTCAGCACCGGTTCTTCCGCGAGCACGTGCTGTGGACGCGGCTCGTGCGCCAGGCCTGCGTTACCGATCCGTCCGGACGGATGGTCGACCTGCCGGCGTACATCCGGCGCCATCAGCGGCGCCTGGTGCTCAAACCGAACAACCTCTTCGGCGGGGAAGGCGTGACGATCGGCCCGGCGGTCAGCCACCACGAGTGGGACCGGCAGTTGGCCCAGGCGCTGCGCGGCCGGCAGCCATACGTGGTCCAAGCGTTGGCAGAGGTTCATGAAGAGACGCTGCCGCTGCTGGTCGACGGGAAGCCGCGGCTGGTGGAGCGCTCGACGGTGTCCGGGTTCTTTTTCACCTCGGGCGGGATCGGGCTGATCGGCCGGTTTTCCCCCCACACCGTGGTGAACGTCTCGCAAGGCGGTGGGTTGATCGCAGCGTTTTGGGTGCATTGATGGCCGAAAAACTGGTTCTGGATCTGGAAACGCAGAAGGATTTCGCGTCGGTCGAGGGCCGGCGGCTCGAGCTGCTCGGCGTCTCGGTCGTCGGCGTCTACAGCTACACCGAGAATCGGTATGACGCGTACGTGGAGGCTGACCTGCCGAACCTTGCGCCCCGGCTGCAGGCGGCGGAGCTGTTGGTCGGTTTCAACATCCGGCGTTTCGACATGCCGGTGCTGCAGCCGTACCTGACGTACAACGGCGCCGCACTGCCGATGCTGGACATCATGGAAGAGGTCGTGAAACACCTCGGCCACCGGCTCAGCCTGGATGCGTTGTCGCAGGCGACCTTGGGCCGGGGCAAGTCCGGCTCCGGGCTGGACGCGCTGCGCTGGTACAAGGAAGGCCGGATGGACCTCATCACCCAATACTGCCTCGAGGACGTGAAGCTCACCAAGGAGCTGTACGACTACGGCAAACAGCACGGCCGGCTGTACTACATCAGCCGGATGACCAACCAGAAGCTGCCGGTGCCGGTGTTCTGGCCTGACCGCAAGCGGGACACCGCGGCGATCGAGAAGATGCTGACCGAAGCGTTCGAGAAACGCCTACAGGTGGAGATCGACTATCTCTCCGCGCCTTCGCCGGTCAGCCCAGCGCCGGCGCAGCAAGCCCGCAAGGTGGACGTCTACTACATGCGCCCGCCGTACTTTGAAGGCTATTGCCACCTACGGCAGGAGATCCGGCAGTTCCGCATCGACCGGATCCTGGACATCAAGCCCACCTGGCAGCGGTACACCGTGCCCGCGGATTACGTCCCGCACGCGATGGCCGAGTGAATGCTCGACATTGCCGCCGCGCCGTTTCGCTGGCCCGTGGTGCTCGCGGCGAGCATGATTTTTCCGCTCTTTGCGGTGTTCTGCGCAGGAGTTATAGCGCTCAATGCGTTTATGCGAGAAAAGCCGATCCCGCGATGGTTGATGGTCTTTCTACTCGTGCTCTCTGTTGGCATGTCGGCCTACGGGTTACTGGCGCATCGAGATCGGACGCCGCTGCGCTACCGATTCACTGATGATGCCCTGATCGTTTCCTCGCGGCAGGGTGATACCCGGGTGCCGATTACGCGAATCATCGCTGTGCGCGTGGATACGGATCGGGCCTTCCGCCGGTTTGGGGATCTGTTCCTGTTCACACCCGACTGGGGCGCAAGCCAGGGCGGCCCGTATCCGTACGCTATTGTGCGGATGTTTTTTGACCGCGCACTTGGCGTGACGGAGTTGTTCATTACCGACCCGGCTCGCATGGTGGTGCTGCAGGGAAAGCCGAACCTTGTGATTACTCCCGAAGACCCGTCTGCCACCGTTGCGCAGTTACTGATCGCCCATCCGGCGTGGTTGCATTTGGAATGAGGATCACCATCCTCGGCGCCGGCACCGGTATCCCGGCCGAGGGGCACAGCCCGGCCGGCGTGTACGTGCGCACCGGCCGCGAGCACCTGGTCTTCGATGCCGGCGCCGGCACACTGCAGCGGCTGCGCCGGCTCGGTGTGACGTTCCTCGACGTGGACCGGCTCTTCTTGACGCACTTCCACCCGGACCACTGCCTCGACCTGGTCTCCTTCCTCTTCGCCATGCGGATCCCGATGCCGCCGCGGCGCAAGCCGTTCACAGTGTACGGGCCGCGCGGGCTGCGGAAGTTTCATCAGGGGCTGCAGCGCGTCTTCCCAAGCTGGCTGACCCCGCGGGGCTACCGAGTGACGCTGCGGGAGTTGGGCGAGACGCAGGTCCGCATCCCCCAGGCCACGGTCACGACGCGCCGCATGCGCCACTCAGCGCCGGCGCTCGGCTACCGGGTCACCTTCGGCGGCAAGACGGTCGCGTATTCCGGCGATACTGATACCGGCGAGGGGATTCTCACCCTGGGGCAGGGGGCTGACCTGCTGATCCTGGAGTGCGCGATGCCTGACCGCCGGAAAGTCGCCGGCCACCTGACCCCATCGGAGTGCGGCCGCATCGCCGCCGTCACCCGCTGCCGGCACCTGCTTCTGACCCATTTTTACCCGGTGTTCCGCCCTGGCGAGATCGAGCACAGCGTCCGGTGCCATTTCCGTGGCCGTCTCACCCTGGCCCGCGACTTCACGACCGTCCACCTGTAATTTAGGTGTTAGCACTCTAGTAATATGAGTGCTAAGTCATTTGACAAGCCTGCTTGACCCCTCCTATAATAAGGGTTAGCAGATCAATTCAAACCTCCCCAGTGACTTTGAAAGGAGCCAATCCATGAACATCTTTAAGACGGGCTTTCTCTTGGCGCTGCTGACCGTGCTGCTGGTCTTCCTGGGCCAGCTCATGGGCGGGGTTCAGGGTGCCACCATGGCGTTCGGCTTTGCCCTGCTCATGAACTTCGTGATGTACTGGTTCAGCGACAAGATCGTGCTGGCCATGTACCAGGCCAAGCCGCTGAGCGAGACCGAGGCGCCGCAGGTCTACCGCGCGGTCCGCGAGATCTGCCTGCGGCAGCGGTTGCCGATGCCCAAACTGTTTTGGCTGCCGACCAAGACGCCGAACGCGTTCGCCACGGGCCGCAGCCCCAAGCACGCCTCGGTCGCCGTGACCTCGGGCTTGCTGGAGCTGATGAAGCCTGATGAGCTCGAAGGGGTGTTGGCGCATGAGCTCTCGCATGTGAAGAACCGCGATACGCTCGTCATGACAGTCGCCGCGGCGCTGGCCGGGGCGATCATGTACCTGGCGCGCATGGCGCAGTGGAGCTTATGGATGGGCGGCGGCCGCAGCCGCGATAACCGCAACAGCGGCTCCGGCGCGTTCCAGATCGTCGTCATGTTGCTCATCGCCATCCTGGCGCCATTGGCCGCGATGCTGATCCAGCTCGCGATTTCGCGTACGCGCGAATACGGGGCAGATGCCACCGGTGCGAAGCTGGCCGGCAACCCGTTCGGGCTGGCCGCGGCACTGGAGAAGCTGGAGGCGGCCAAGCATGCGTACCCACTGCCGAATGCCAACCCGGCGACCGCGCACCTCTTTATCGTGAACCCATTGTCTGCCGGCGCCATCGCCGGGTTGTTTTCCACGCATCCGCCCGTCGCTGAGCGCGTCCGCCGGCTGCGGGCAATGCAGATTGTCGGGTAAATAATAGAGGTTAGATCTCAGATGCGAGATGACAGCAAGCCGATGAACGCTGTCATCTGTCATCTGAGATCTGTCATCTGGTGTTTCCATGCGGCTCGATAAGCTCACCATCAAGCTCCAAGAGGGCCTCCAGGAGGCCCAGGCCATTGCGCAGCGCAAAGAGCAGCAGCGCCTGGAGCCGGAGCACCTCCTCAGCGCCCTCATCGACCAACCGGACGGGCTGGTCCCAGAGCTGCTCGAGAAAGCCGGTGTCGCGCCGTCGCGGCTGCGCCCCCTCCTTGAGGAGGCGATCACCCGCATTCCCTCGGTCACCGGTGGCGGCGAGCTGCGCCTCTCTGACCGCGTCAACCGATTGCTGCTTCACGCGGAGGATGAGGCCAAGAAGCTCGGCGATGAATACGTCTCCACCGAGCATGCGCTGCTGGCCGCGTTCACAGACGAGCCGCTGCAGGCCGCGTTCCGTCGCCTGGGCCTGCGCCGCGAGAGCATCGAGGCGGCGCTGCCGTCCATCCGCGGCCACCAGACGGTGACCGACGCTGAGCCGGAAGGTAAATACAAAGCCCTGGAGAAGTACGCGCGCGATCTGACCGACGCGGCCCGCAGGGATCAGCTGGATCCGGTCATCGGCCGCGATGAAGAAATCCGCCGCGTCATCCAGGTGCTGACCCGCCGCACCAAGAACAACCCGGTGTTGATCGGCGAGCCAGGGGTCGGCAAGACCGCGATCGTCGAGGGACTGGCGCAGCGCATCGTGCAGGGCGACGTGCCGGAGAACCTCAAGCACAAGCGCGTCATGGCGCTGGACATCGGGGCCTTGATCGCCGGCAGCAAGTTCCGCGGCGAGTTCGAGGAGCGGCTCAAGGCCGTCTTAAAAGAGATCCAGGGCGCCGAAGGCCGGGTCATCCTCTTTATCGATGAGCTGCACACGGTCGTGGGGGCCGGGGCGGCCGAGGGCGCAGTGGACGCCGCGAACCTGCTCAAGCCCATGCTGGCGCGCGGCGAGCTGCGGTGCGTCGGTGCGACCACGCTCGATGAGTACCGCAAACACATCGAGAAAGACCCGGCGCTTGAGCGCCGCTTCGCGCCGATCACCGTGGATCCGCCGTCGGTCGAGGAGACGATCGCGATCCTGCGCGGCCTGAAAGAGCGGTACGAGGTCCACCACGGCGTCCGGATCACCGATGGTGCTCTAGTGGCCGCCGCACGGCTCTCGGACCGCTACATCGCCGACCGCTTTCTGCCGGATAAGGCCATCGACCTGGTCGATGAATCCGGGGCGCGGTTGCGCATGGAGATCGACAGCCGCCCGGTGGAGATCGACACCATCCACCGCCGCATCCTGCAACTGGAAGTCGAGCGCGAGGCGCTGAAGAAAGAGACCGATCCGGAGGCGAAGGCGCGGCTGAAGGCGCTCGAGGCGGAGCTGAAGACGCTGGCCGCGGAGCGGGAGACGCTCGAGTCGCACTGGCGGAAGGAAAAAACGCTGATCAGCGCCGCCCGCGGCATCAAGGAGCGGCTGGAGCAGGTCCGGCTCGAGGCGGAGCGCGAAGAGCGCGCCGGCAACCTGGGCCGCGTCGCCGAGCTGCGCTATGGCACGGCCCCGCAGCTCCAGAAGGAGCTGGACGCCACGTCACACAAGCTCGCCGAGCTGCAGAAGACGCAGAAGATGCTCAAGGAAGAAGTCACCGACGAGGACATCGCGGACGTCGTGGCCACGTGGACCAGGATCCCGGTCAGCCGCTTGCTCGAGACCGAGCGCGAGAAGCTCATTCACATGGAAGATCGGCTGCGCCAGCGCGTCGTGGGCCAGGACGAGGCGATCGGGGCGGTGGCCAACGCGTTGCGCCGCGCCCGGGCCGGCTTGGCCGACCCAAACCGTCCGCTCGGCTCCTTCTTCTTCCTCGGCCCCACCGGGGTCGGCAAGACCGAGCTGGCCAAGGCGCTGGCCGAGTTCCTGTTCGACCATGAGCAGGCCATGATCCGCATCGACATGTCAGAGTACATGGAGTCTCACACCGTCGCGCGCTTACTCGGCGCGCCCCCGGGCTACGTCGGCTACGAGCAGGGCGGCCAGCTTACCGAAGCGGTGCGGCGGCGGCCGTACTCCGTGCTCCTCCTGGATGAGATCGAGAAGGCGCACGCCGATGTGCTGAACGTGCTACTGCAACTGCTCGACGACGGGCGGCTGACCGACGGGCAAGGGCGGGTGGTGAGCTTCCGCAACACCGTCGTGGTCATGACGAGCAACATCGGCAGCCAGCTGCTGCAGGATGAGCGGGCGCTGGAGAATCCCGAGGCGGTGCGCCGTGACCTGAACGCGCTGCTGCGCCAGCAGTTCCGCCCCGAGTTCCTCAACCGCATTGATGACATCGTGTTCTTTACCCGGCTCTCGCCGGCGTCGCTGACGCGCATCGTTGAGCTGCAGGTCACACGCGCCCAGCAGCGGCTGGCCGAGCGCCGCGTCACATTGAAGCTGACCGACAAGGCGAAAGCGTTCCTGGCCAAGGAAGGGTATGACCCGATCTTCGGCGCGCGGCCGCTGCGGCGCGCGGTGCAGAAGCACCTCATGGATCCGCTGGCCCTGCGCCTGCTCGAGGGCACGCTTACATCAGGGCAGACCATCACCGTGGACCAAAATGGATCGCATGGGCTGGCGTTCAAGGGTGAGTAGCTTTCTCGCGGCTGGCTGGCCTGCCGCGCTGCTCATCATCGCCGGCGTCGCACAGGCAGGCGAACTCTCCCTCACCGCGAAGGTGGACAAGCAGACCGTCAATCTCGGCGAGGCGTTCACGCTCGTGCTTTCGTTAAGCGGCGACATTGAGGAAGCGGTGCTGCCGCCGGTCGCACTGCCCGAGGGGTTGGCGGTGGCGGCCAGCACCGAAGAGAAGAGTCTGGTCTTCAGCGCCGGCAAGCCCACCCGCACCGTCAACTTCTCCTTCGTGATCGTCGCGCAACGGCCTGGCGGGTACCGTCTTGGGCCCTTCGCGGTGCGCGTGAAAGGGCAGGACCATCCCACCGAGCCGATCGATGTCACCGTCGTGAAACCAGCGGTGCCGCCGCACCTGCCGAATACCGGCCGGTTTACGCTCTAAACACCAGGACACTGTATCAAAGACCACCAGGGCTAGGTTTTTCTTATCAAAAACCACCATGGATGGTATTTTTGGTCTTGACACGCCTTGCTCCTGTGCTAAAGTCGCTCTTGCAGATGCCCCTAGGGGTTGGGGTTGTTGGAAGCCTCGGGACTACAGGTGGGGTCGCTTGACGGAGGAGACGGGATGGCGGATGCAGTCAAGGCGGCGATGAAGACCTCTGTGGAACCCGCGGCAACAGCCCCGAAGGAGCGTAGCAAACCGCGCCTTCCGAGAGGCCTCAGAGTCCCCCGTCGCTGGAGCCGTCCGACCGTCAGCCCATTCGATGAGATCCAGTGGGAGCTGCGCGCCGCCGCCATCGGCAACGAGAAGGGCGAGGTGGTGTTCGAGCAGAAGGACGTCGAGATGCCGGCCTTCTGGTCGCAGCTGGCCACCAACGTTGTCGTCTCCAAGTACTTCCGCGGCACCCTCGGCACCCCGCAGCGCGAACGCAGCGTCAAACAGCTCATCGGCCGTGTCGCCAACACGATCACCGACTGGGGCGTGAAAGATAACTACTTCGCCACCGTCGAAGACGCCGAGGCCTTCCGCGGGGAACTGACCCACATCCTCGTCCACCAGCTCGCCTCCTTTAACTCGCCGGTGTGGTTCAACGTCGGGATCGAGGCGCGCCCGCAGTGCTCCGCCTGCTTCATCCTCTCGGTCGATGACAACATGGAGTCGATCCTCGAGTGGTACCGCAACGAGGGGATGATCTTCAAGTACGGCTCCGGGGCCGGCCTGAACGTCTCCAGCCTGCGCTCGGCGCGCGAGCGGCTCACCAACGGCGGCACGCCCTCGGGCCCAGTCTCCTTCATGAAGGCGGCGGACGCCTCCGCCGGCGTGATCAAGTCCGGCGGCAAGACGCGGCGTGCGGCCAAGATGGTCGTGCTCAACGCCGACCACCCGGACATCCGCCCGTTCATCGTCTGCAAGTGGAAGGAAGAGGAGAAGGCGCACAAGCTCATCGAGCTGGGCTACGACGCCAGCATCGATGGCGAAGCGTACGGCTCGGTCTTCTTCCAGAACGCGAACAACTCGGTCCGCGTCACGGACGAGTTCATGCGCCGCGCGCTGGCCGACGAGGACTGGGAGCTCAAGGCGGTCACGACCGGCGAGATCATCGAGCGCGCCAAGGCCAAGGAGCTGCTGAAGCTCATCGCCGAGGCCACCTGGCACTGCGGCGACCCGGGCATGCAATTTGATACCACGGTGAATGACTGGCACACGTGCTCGAACACCGGCCGCATCAACGCCAGCAACCCGTGCTCCGAGTACATGCACCTGGACAACTCGGCGTGCAACCTGGCGAGTATTAACCTCCTGAAGTTCCTCGACGACGACGGCAACTTCCTGATCGAGCAGTTCAAGCACGTGGTCCGCGTGATGATCCTGGCGCAGGACATCGTGGTGGACAACTCCTCCTACCCCACGCAGAAGATCAGCGAGAACGCGCACGCCTTCCGCGAGCTGGGCTTAGGCTACGCGAACCTGGGCGCGCTCCTCATGTCCCTCGGCGTGGCGTATGACTCGGAAGAGGGCCGGGCCTGGGCCGGGGCGATCACCGCGCTCATGTGCGGGCATGCGTACGAGGTCTCCGGCGAGATCGCCGAGCAGATGGGCCCGTACAACGGGTTCCCGGTCAACCGCGAGCCGCAGAACCGCGTGCTGCGCAAGCACCGGGCGGCGGTGGACAAGATCAACCCGCGCCTGGTGTCGCAGTCGATCCTGCAGGCCTCGGCGCGCGCATGGGACGCGGCGATTGCGCACGGCGAGGCGCACGGCGTGCGCAACTCGCAGGTGACGGTCATCGCGCCCACCGGCACGATCGCCTTCATGATGGATTGCGACACGACCGGCATCGAGCCGGACATTGCGCTCATCAAGTACAAGCGGCTGGTCGGCGGCGGCATGCTCAAGATCGTCAACCAGACCGTCCCCAAGGCGCTCCGGAAGCTGGGCTACGACGAGGGGCAGGTCGAGGCGCTGCTGAAGCACCTGAACGAGCGAGAGACGATTGAGGGCGCGCCAGGCCTTGCGCCTGAGCACCTGAGCGTGTTCGACTGCGCCTTCCGCGCGATGAACGGCACCCGGTCCATCCACTATATGGGCCACATCCGCATGATGGGCGCGGTGCAGCCCTTCATCTCCGGCGCGATCAGCAAAACGGTCAACCTGCCGACCGAGGCGGTAGTCGAGGACATTTGCCAGGCGTACATCGAGTCGTGGCGGCTTGGCATTAAGGCGGTCGCGATTTATCGCGACGGCTCGAAGAAGGTCCAGCCGCTCTCGACGGACAAGGGCGGGGCGAAGGCTGCCAAACCTGCGGTCGGCGTGCCGTACCGGCGCCGGCTGCCGGATGAACGGTCCGCGATCACGCACAAGTTCTCCATCGGCGGTCATGAGGGCTACATCACTGTCGGCTTGTTCGAGGACGGGCAGCCTGGCGAGATCTTCATCACGATGTCGAAAGAGGGCTCGACCCTCTCGGGCCTGATGGATGCCTTTGCCACGATGGTCTCGCTGTCGCTGCAGTACGGCGTGCCGGTGGCGGTGCTGGTCAAGAAGTTCAGCCACATGCGGTTCGAGCCCTCCGGCGTCACCAATAACAAGGACATCCGGTTCGCCAAATCGGTGGTGGACTACATCTTCCGCTGGATGGCGCTCAAGTTCCTCCCCCAGGAACTCGCGCAGGAGTTCAAGGTGACCGAGACACCGGGGCAGAAACCGGCCAAAGGCAACGGCCACGGCGCTTCGGCTGCCGCCCCGGCGCCTGCGCTCAGCGCGCAGGCGGTCAGCGCCATGGAGCAGCACGAGCGCCAGATCTTCGCGGCCCAGTCCGACGCGCCGGCGTGCCCGGAGTGCGGCTCGCTCATGGTCCGCAACGCGGCGTGCTATAAGTGCCTCAACTGCGGCTCCACGTCCGGCTGTTCGTAAGATGCCCTGGTCCACCGAGCTCTCGAAGAAGTGCAAGGAGTTCGTCGTCGCCCACTGGGGCAAAGACGGGCTGCAGCAGGTGATGGAGCACCCGGTCAGCTGGGTGCGGTATGCGGCCAATCCCCAGCTGAAGCTCTTGCGCCGGCGGCGCAAGAACATGCCGCGCATCGACATCACGCCGTCCACCAACCGCATCCACCTGCAGCTCTCCACCGAAACCAAGAGGAGCCTCCATGTTTGACGCGCCGGCACGACGTCTCGGAGCGCTGGAACTGCCTGGCGAAGGGCCCGCAGTGCCGGCCTCCGGCAAGATCCTCGTCGACTACGAGATCCGCGAGTACGTGAAGAAATACAAGATGCTCGATCCGTTCGAGGATCGTCTCGTGCGCGACGGCAAGATCTCCTACGGCCTCTCGTCCATGGGCTACGACATCCGCGTCACCGACGAGTACAAAGTCTTCACTAACGTGAAGCAAGCCATCGTGGACCCGAAGGCGTTCAGCCCGGACTCCTTCATCGACCTCAAAGGCGAAACGTGCGTGGTGCCGCCGAACTCCTTTGCGCTGGCCCGGTCGGTCGAATACTTCCGCATCCCGAAGACCGTCCTCGGGTTGTGCCTCGGCAAGTCCAGCTACGCGCGGTGCGGCATCGTGGTCAACATCACTCCGCTTGAGCCAGGCTGGGAAGGGCACCTGACGATCGAGATTTCGAACACGACCCCGCTGCCGGCGCGCGTGTACTCCTTCGAAGGGATCGCGCAGGTGCTGTTTTTCGAGGCCGGCACGATGCCTGAGGTCACGTACGCGGACCGCAAGGGCAAGTACCAGGGACAACAGGGGATTACCCTGCCCAAGGTCTGAGGACAGTGACGAGTTTCGAATTGCGAGTGTCGAGTTAAGGCCGCCGTAAAATTCTCCATTCGTCACTCGAAACTCGTCACTCGAAACTCGTCACTCGTCACTCGTCACTGTCACCCATGCACGAACTCCCCGCGCACGACTTCTCCCTCAGTACGACCCTCAGCTCAGGCCAGGCGTTCCGCTGGCGTCTGCGTGACGGCTGGTGGTACGGCGTCATCGGTGCCGCCCCCTTGAAAGTCCGCCAGGACGGCGACCGGCTCGCGTACGAGACGTCTGACCCTGCGCTGACGCCGGCGCGCCTGTCCCGCTACTTCGCCCTCGACCTGGATCTGCCGGATGTCTTGCGCCAGATCGACGTCGACATGCAGGTGCACGCGGCGATCCGGCGCTACCGCGGCCTGCGCGTGCTGCGCCAGGAGCCGTGGGAGACGCTCGCCTCCTTCATCTGCGCCTCCTTCAACAACATCACGCGCATCGAGGGCATGATCGAGGCGCTCTGCCAGGCGTACGGCAAGCCGGTGGCGATGCCTGGGTTCCGGAGCTTCGCGTTCCCCGCGCCCGAGGCGGTCGCGGATGCGTCCGAGCGGCAGCTGCGTTCGCTCGGCCTCGGCTATCGGGCGCCCTATCTGAAATCGACCGCCAAACTGATGGCCCAGGGCCGCCTGCCGATCGCGCAACTGCAGCGGGCCGAGTACGCAGCGCTCAAACGCGCCCTGCTGGAGTGCGACGGCGTGGGGGACAAGGTCGCGGACTGTGTGGCGCTGTTCGGGTTCGAGAAGTACGAGGCGTTCCCGGTGGATGTGTGGATGGAACGGGCCATGCGGTACTATTTCCGGCACAAGAAGACGACGCGTGCCATGGTGCATGACTATGCGGCGCGGCACTTCGGCCCGTGGGCCGGGTACGCGCAGCAATACCTGTTCCATTACCTGCGGAACGCGCGCCGGTCCCCGCGTGCGCTGGTGCACTGACGCGCCGTCAGCGTACGCGCGCGCGAACATTGACAGTGCGCGCGATGCGTGTTTAAATTAAAAACATCATGATGCAATTGAGATGACCAGGCTCCGAGTCCCGGGGTCTTTTTTTTATGCCGGCGCGGGCCGCTGACATGGCGCTGCGTGTCGGCCTGACGTACAACGTGAAGACCGAATACCAGCTGCGGCCGGACGACCCGCCGGATCTCATCGCCGAGTTTGACCATGAGGACACCGTCAACCACATCGAGGCCTCGGTCCGCGAGGCAGGGCACGTGCCGGTGAAGATCGGCAACGCGCGCAAGCTGTTGGAGCGGATGGGAGGCCTCGACGTGGACATTGTCTTCAACATCGCCGAAGGCTACGAGGGCCGCAGCCGCGAGTCGCAAGTGCCCATGCTGCTGGAGATGGCGCGCACGCCGTACGTCGGCGCCGACGGGCTGACGCTGGGCCTGACGCTGGACAAGGTGCTCACGAAGAAGGTGCTCATCGCCGAGGGCATCCCCACGCCGCGCTACGCCGAGGTGTACGAGCCGGACTCGGTGTGGCAAGTCGACCTGACCTACCCGCTCATCGTGAAGCTGCGGTGCGAAGGCTCGAGCAAGGGCCTGACACCCAAGTCGGTGGTGGACACGCCGGAGCAGCTGCACGCGCAGGTCGCCCACCTGGCGCAGACGTACAAGGGCGCGCCGATTTTCATCGAAGAGTTCATCCAGGGCGAGGAGTTCACCGTCGCGTTGATCGGCAACGAGCAGCCGGAAGTCTTCCCGGTGTGCCAGATCATGCTCGACGGCACGACCGACCTGGGGCGGAACTTTTTCCACTTCGCGTACCTGCGCTCCGGCGCGGACTATATCTGCCCGGCCACGATCCCCGAGCTCCAGGCCAAGCGGATGCAGGAGCTGGCCCGGCGCACCTTCCGCGCGGTCGAGTGCCGGGACTTCGGGCGCGTGGATTTCCGCGTGGACACGCAGGGCACCCCGTACGTCCTCGAGATCAACCCGCTGCCGTCGCTCTCCACCGAGGACGTGTTCATGTTCGTCGCCAAGACGAAGGGGTGGACGCATCACCAGATCATCACGAAGATCCTCACCGCGGCCATCGCGCGGTGCGGTCTCAACGGCGCGAGCGCCATATCAGCCACGCGATCGCGCTGACGTACAACCTCAGGCACGGCCGCTCCGGCGCGCGGCTCGAGGCCGAGGCCGAGTCAGAGTTCGACTCGGTCACCACGGTCGAGACGATCGCGGACGCGCTCCGCGCCGACGGCGGCACGGTCCACCTGGTGGAGGCCACCGAAGCGTTGCCGCAGTGGTTCCTCACGCACCCGGTCGACGTCGTGTTCAACATCGCCGAGGGCCTGCACGGCGCGCACCGCGAATCCCAGGTGCCGGCCATCCTCGAGTCCCTGCAGATCCCGTTCACCGGGTCCACCAGCGTGACGCTGGCCCTGGCGTTGGACAAGGCCAAGACGAAACAGATCCTCGCCGCGGAAGGCATCGCCACGCCGCCGTGGCAGCTCTTCTCCACGCCGGAGACCCGGCTCTCGCCGCAACTGGAGTTCCCGCTCATCGTGAAACCGAACCGGGAAGGCTCCGGGATCGGGCTCTCGCGCGAGAGCGTGGTGGGCGATGAGTTCAGCCTCCGCCGGCAGGTCGCCTACGTGTACCACCGGTACCGGCAGGAGGTGCTGGTCGAGGAGTACATCGAGGGCAAGGAGCTCACGGCCGGCGTGCTGGGCGAGACCCCGCTGCCGGTGCTGGAGATCGATTTCGAACCGTGCCGCGCCTCCGGCGAGTTCTTCTACTCATGGCGCATGAAGGAGTACCAAGGCGACGCCACCCTCGGCCTGGTGCCGGCGATGCATTGCCCGGCGCGACTGGATCCGGTGGCGGCGCAGGACGTTCAGGACGCCGCGCTGCGCGCCCACCGCGCGCTTGGCTGCCGGGACCTCTCCCGCACCGACATTCGGCTGCGATCCGACGGCACGCCGTTCGTCCTCGAGGTCAACCCGCTCCCAGGCTTGAACCCGGTGGATTCGAATTTTCCGGCGATGGCGGCCGCGGCCGGCATCGCCCACCCAGCGCTTATTCAGCGGATCGTGGCATTGGCCATGGCCCGCGCCGGCCGCCTCGGCCGATTATCCGTGAAGACGTCACGACAGGCCCATCCTCAAGAGGGCCGCGAGCGTGTTTCGGCGCCGCGGACGACTCCTTGAGGCCACGGGCAACAGGAGGGCGCAGGGTGGAGTGGTATCAGCGTAGTCCCTTGTGGAAAGACGTGCCGCCGGAGCAATGGGAGTCGTACCGGTGGCAGATGACGAACCGCATCGACACCTCCGAGAAGCTCCGGCAGGTGATCAAGCTCACGCCGTCGGAAGAAGCCGCGTGCACGCGGCGTTCCGGCCGGTTCATCATGGGCATCCCGCCGTACTGGGCCGCCCTGATGGACGCGGACGACCCGTCGTGCCCCATCCGGCGCCAAGCGGTGCCGGTCGAGGAGGAGTACAAGCTCAGCCCGAACGACATGATCGACCCGCTCGGCGAGGATTCCCACATGCCGGTCCCCGGGCTCGTGCACCGGTATCCGGACCGAGTGCTGCTGCTCGTCGTCGAGGTGTGCTCGATGTACTGCCGGTTCTGCACGCGCAGCCGCGTGGTCGGCACAACCGCCGGCTACAGCCGCTCGGCGAACATCGATGCCGCGATCGACTATATCCGGGCGCACCGCAAGATCCGCGACGTGCTGATCTCCGGCGGCGACCCCCTGACGCTCTCGGATGAGCGGCTGGATGAGATCCTGACGAAGCTCAAGGCGATCCCGCACGTGGAGTTCGTGCGCATCGGCACCCGCAACCCGGTGACGCTGCCGTACCGCGTGACTGAGTCGCTGTGCCACGTGTTGAAGAAACACAAGCCGGTGTGGATGAGCCTCCACTTCAACCACCCGAAGGAAGTCACGCCGGCCGCCAAGAAGGCGTGCGGTATGCTGGCGGACGCGGGCGTGCCACTCGGGTCGCAAACGGTCCTCATGAAGGGGATCAACGACCGGCCCGCGATCATGAAGAAGCTCTTCCACGAGCTGCTGAAGACGCGCGTGCGGCCGTATTACATCTACCAATGCGACCCGGTGAAGGGCACGGCCCACTTCCGGACGCCGGTGGCGGCGGGGCTGGCCATCATTGAGAAGCTGCGCGGTCACACGACCGGCTACGCGGTCCCGACGTTCGTGGTCGACGGGCCAGGCGGCGGCGGGAAGATCCCGCTCATGCCGAACTACGTCGTGAGCGTCAAGAACGGCGTCTGGACGCTGCGCAACTTCGCGGGGAAGCTGTTCACGTACAAGGAAGAGGCCGGCGGCTCGGAGAGCCGGACATTCTCGGTCGAGCCGTCGTACGCGCTGATTCGCTGACGCTGGTACGGATTCAGGGCGCCTCCGCACCCGGTCAGTCGGATGCGGAGGCGTTTGTTTAGAGCAGATGACAGATTAAGAGCAGATGATAGATGCGAGATGAGAGATGAATAGGCGCGGACATGTCCTGAACGTCCTGCTGTTGGCGCCCGTACTGGCGCTCTCCTTCAAGGGATGCCAGGCCTTCGCCCCGGCCAACCGCGGCGCGCTCGAGCAGGACGTGCTCAAGTCCGATCCGTCCTTCGGATCGGTGCTGGAAAAGCACCGCGAGCTGAGCAGCCGCATCCAGACGTACGAGCGGGAGCTGGAGCTCAAACGCAGCGATGTGGACGCCCAGATCGGACAGCTGCGCAAGAGCCTGACCGCCGCTGCGAAGAGCGCGAACACCAAGATTTCGCAAACAAAGTCGCTCATGGATCCGGACCGGGAACGGCTCCGGTTGGCCCTGACGATGGCCGGCGAGCAGCTCCGCGGCACGCAGCTGCAGCGTTCCAGCATCAGCCGGTCGGTGTCGCAACTGCGCAAGGCGCTGAAGCAGGAGAACACAGCGCTCTCCGCCAAGGAACGGGCCGGCCAGGCCGCCCAACTGGATGAGTTGTTGCGCGATGCGAAGCGCCTGGACGTGGAGATCCTCGCGCTCCGGGAGCATGTCCGGCTCCTCAAACTGAAGCTGCTCCTCAGCAAGCTGTAAGCGGTCCCGACCCCTTCGCCACCGACGGTGGCCCTGTTTTGGGTTACAATAGAGTGCTAACATGCCCTCTCGTCCACTGGCGTTCCGCCACGGCCCTCTCACGGCCTTCGTGCATCCGTTGAAGACCCTGCCTGATCTGCCGGCGTTGGCCGCGATGCTGCCATCCCACCACCCGGTCGTGTGGCTCGACTCTGCGCGCACGCACCCGGTGACCGGACGCTGGTCGCTGCTGGCATGGGACCCGTGGCTGACCGTCCGGGCCGACGGCGCGCGGTGCGAAGTGCGCACCAGTGCTGCGACCGAGATCCGGCAGGAGCCGCCCTTTGCGTGTCTGCGCCGCGTGCTCGCCCGGTACCAGGCGCCGCCGCGGGGGGTCGCGCTCGAGCAGGCCCTGGGCCTGCTCGGGTGGATCAGTTATGACGCCAACCGGTGGATTGAGCGGCTGCCAGATCCGGTCCCCGGCGGCGGCGTGCCGGAGCTGCTGTGGTTCGCGATGCGCGTCTCGGTACTCGTCGACCACACCGAAGGCCGCGCCTGGCTTGTGAGCGTGGTCGATCCGCATCTGCCGGCCGCGGTGGCGCGCCGCGAGGCGCGGGATGCCGCGGACCGGGCGCTGGCATGGCTCGACTGCCCGGCTCTGCCGAGGTTGGCCCTGCGTGTGCCTGCGGCCCGGCTTGAGCCGGCGATGAGCCGCGGCGCGTACGAGGCGATGGTCGAGCGCGCGCTGGCGCGGATCCGGGCGGGGGAGATCTATCAAGCGAACCTTGCGCAGCGGTTTACCGCGCAGATGGAGGGCGAGCCGCTGGCGCTGTACCTGGCGTTGCGCCGGATCAACCCCTCGCCATTCGCGTGTTTCATCCGCGCGGGCGGTCTCGCCGTCGTCAGCTGCTCGCCGGAGCGGCTCGTCCGCGTGCAAGAAGGCCGCGTGGACACCCGGCCGATTGCCGGGACCCGGCCGCGCGGCGCCTCTGCGTCTGAGGATGCCATTCAGAGCCTGGAGCTGCTGCTCAACGAAAAAGAACGCGCCGAGCACATCATGCTGGTGGATCTGGCGCGCAACGACCTGGGCCGCGTGTGCGCGTCCGGCTCGGTCGCGGTGGACGAGCTGATGGCGCTGGAGCCGTACTCGCACGTCATGCACATCGTCTCCAACGTGTCCGGCCGGCTCTCCCGCGGCTCCGGGGCGGTGGAGGTCATCCGCGCCGTGTTCCCGGGCGGCACGATCACCGGCTGCCCGAAAGTGCGGTGCATGCAAGTCATTCGGGAGCTGGAGCCGGTGGCCCGCGGGTTGTATACCGGCTCGATCGGCTGGCTGGCTTTTTCCGGCGGGTTGGATCTGAACATCGCGATCCGCACGATTCTCGTGCAGGAGTCCCGCGCGAGTTTTCATGTCGGCGCCGGCATCGTGGCTGATTCGCGCCCGGACCGCGAGTACGAGGAGACGCTGGCGAAGGGCCGGGCGATGGCTGCAGCACTGGGCGCGGCCGCGTTCACAGAGGCAGACGATGCCGTCGCGCGCTGAACCCTCCGAGTGGAACGTGCGCGAGGTCGAGACCGGCAACGGGTGCTTTGAAACCATGCGCGCGTACCGGGGCGTGATCTTCCGCCTGGAGGCGCACCTGGACCGGTTGGAGGCGTCAGCCAAATTTCTGGGCCTTGCGATGCCGGACCGCGCAGGGCTGAGCCGCTCGCTCAACGGCGCCTTGGCACGCTCCCGCATCAGGGAAGCCACGGTGCGCATTGCCATGACCCCGGCCGATGCGCCATCGCGCGACGACCGGCCGGCCGAACCCATGATGATGGTGCGCGAGGCGATCGTGCCGCCCGCGTCCCTGTACAGGCGTGGGGCGAAGCTGGCGGTCGTGCCGACGCGCACCTTCTCGATGGGCGGCGTCAGCCAGCAGGCCAAGTACTCAGCCCGCTTGGGCAGCGTGTGTGCCGTCATGGAGGCGCAATTGCGCGGGGCGGATGAAGCGCTGTGGCTCGATGCGAACGGCTGTGTCACCGAGAGTACCGCCAGCAATTTCGCCTGCGTGCGCGAGGGCCGGCTTCTGACACCGCCGTGCAACCAGGGACTGCTGCCCGGCGTGACGCGCGCGGTGCTGTTTGAGCTCGCGCGCGAGCTCTCGATCCCGGCGGGCGAGGCGCGGCTGACGCGGCACGAGGTGTACAACGCGGAGGAAGCCTTCCTGCTGAGCACGCTCAAGGACGTGCTGCCGGTCACCGAGATCGATGGGCGCGCCATCGGCGGCGGCCGGCCTGGTCCGGTGGGCAAGCGGCTGCTCGCCGCGTTCCGCCGGCTCGTGAAACGAGAAATCCCATGATCCGACCACCTGCCACATGGCCGCTTCACTCGGATTCCGCAGCGCGCGGCCGGCGCGCGTTGCGCGCGGGCCCGCCAGAGGCGGGCCCAGGGCAGGTGGTCGGATGATTGCGATCACACGCGCGCTGCTTTCCTGCGCTGACAAGACCGGCCTCGACCGGCTGGCGAAGGCCCTGGCGAAGCAGGGGGTCGAGTTGGTGGCCTCGGGCGGCACGGCCGACTACCTCGCGAAGCAGGGCCTGCAGGTGACGAGCGTTGAAGCCTTCGCCGGCATCCCAGAGCAGCTCGACGGCCGCGTCAAGACGCTGCATCCGAAGATCCACGCCGGCATTCTGGCGCGGCGCGATGATCCGGCGCACGTGCAGGCGGTCGGACCACAGGGGCTGATCGACCTCGTGATCGTGAACTTGTACCCGTTCGAGTCGACCGTGGCCAGGCCAGGCGCGGCCAAAGCCGAGGCGATCGAGCAGATCGACATCGGCGGCGTGGCGCTGTTGCGCGCCGCGGCGAAGAACGCCTCCGGGGTCGCGGCGGTGAGCCAGCCGTCGCAGTATGAGCGCGTGATCGCAGCGCTCGACCGCGGCCGGCTGCCTGAGGCGTTGGCCGGCGAGCTGGCGGTCGAAGCGTTCCGTCTGACCAGCGCGTATGATGCCGCCATCGCCGGATACCTCGCCGGCTGCAACAGCCTGCCGGCCGGGCAGGCAAGCGGTGTGGCGGCGTTGCCGCCGCAGGCCTCCGTCACCATCGAGCAGCGGATGCCGCTGCGCTACGGCGAGAACCCGCACCAGCAGGGTGCGTGGTACGCGCCGCCCCACACGGCCGAAGGGTTGGCCGCGCTGAAGCAACTGCAAGGCAAGACGCTTTCGTACAACAACCTGATGGACATCGACGCGGCGGTGCGCGGCGTGCTGGAATTTCCCGGACCGGCCTGCGCGATCATCAAGCACGCGTCGCTGTGCGGGCTCGCCGCCGGGGCATCCGCCGGTGCTGCCTACGAGCGCGCGCTGGCGTGCGATCCTGAATCGGCGTTCGGCGGCATCGTCGGCTTCAACCGCGAGGTGGACGAGGCGGCGGCCACGCAGCTCATCGCCACGTTCTTGGAAGTGATCGTGGCTCCGTCCGTGGCCCCAGCGGCGCTGACGGTCTTTGCGAAGAAGGCGAAGCTGCGCGTCATCACGCTGGCCTGGCCGTCGCAACCGCCGGCCGGCCTGGAATGGCGGCCGCTCCTGGGTGGGTGGCTGGTGCAGCAGCCGGACCTGCCGCTGTTGAATGGGGACCCGAAGATCGTGACGACGCGTGCACCGACCGAGGCGCAGCGTCGCGACTTGCTGTTCGCGTGGCGCGCGGCAAAGCTGGTCCGGTCCAACGGCATCGTGTTCGCATTGCATGAGGCGACCGTCGGGATCGGGCAAGGGCAACCCAGTCGCGTCGGCTCGGTGCGGCTGGCCATCGAGAAGGCCGGCGCGCGGGCCAACGGCGCAGTGGCCGCCTCGGACGGGTTCTTCCCGTTTCCGGACAGCGTCGACTTGCTGGCCGAGGCCGGCGTGACCGCCGTGATCCAGCCTGGCGGCTCGGTGAAAGACGCTGAGGTGGTGGCGGCGGCCGACCGCCTCGGGATCGCGATGCTCCTGACCGGCATCCGACATTTTCGACACTGATGACTGACCCGCAAGAGCTCTGGGACAAGGCATGCAAGCGGACTGAGATTCTGCGGCTGCGGCTGCAGGAGCTGCCCACGTTCGAGGCGGCCCGGGTCCCGTACGTGTTCCTCGCCGAGTCGGCGGTCAACCGGGGCGACACGGTGATCCGGACCGGGCAGGTCATGATCCAGCGGCCGGCGATCGTCCTGCCCAACTTCTCACCGCAATTCGAAGGGTTCGATTTCGAAGACGCGCCGCAGCTCAACGACGCGCTGTCCACGTTCTTGCTGGTGCGCGGCATCCATTTCCCGTCGCTCAAATACCGCCATCAGTTCTCGTCGCTCGACCTGATTGAGTCGCCGCTGCAGGACGCGGCCAAAGACCAGCTCGAGAAACTCAGGCGCGCTGAAGATGTGCAGACCGGGTTAGTACTCGGCCCGGAAGACGCGTGGCAGTTCTCCGTCGTGCTGCTGACCGGCGCACTGGTGATCCGCTCGGCGGACGGCGATATCAAGCGGCTGCTCGAGACGTGGCGTCGGCGCCAGGGGCCGGGGGGATGAGGCAGCCGACGATCCTGCTCATCGACGATGAGCCCCAGCTGCGCCAACTCATGCGCCTAGCACTGGGCGCTGAGTACGACATCCTCGAAGCCGGGGATGGAACGACCGGACTCTCGTTGGCGCAGGAACAGCATCCAGACCTGATCCTGCTGGATCTGCGGATGCCGGGGCTGGACGGCCTGAGCGTGCTGCGCAAACTGAAGGCGCACGCGCAGACCGCCGCCGTGCCGATTATCATCGTCAGCGCCTCGGGCGAAACAGAGATCTTGATGGAGGGCCAGCGCTCGGGCGCGGCCGACCACTTAATCAAGCCGTTCGACGTGAACGAGCTGCGCCGCGTGGTCCACCGGCAGCTGCCGACCGCGGGTGACTAGGGTGAGGGCGTGATGACCTACGAGCAGGCGGTCGAGTACCTCAACACGTTCGTCAACTACGAGCACGTGCATGAGGCGCGGGCGATGCGCCGCATCACGCTGGATCGGATGCAGCGGCTCTGCGAACGGCTGGGCCAGCCGCAGCGGCGGTTCCGCTCGGTGCTGGTCGCCGGCACCAACGGCAAGGGCTCGATCTGCGCGATGCTGTACGGGATGCTGCGCCGCTCCGACTTCCGGGTGGGCCTGTACGTCTCGCCGCACCTGGAGCACCTGCGCGAGCGCATCCGCGTCACCGGCGAGCACGTCTCGGAGGAGCACGGGGCAGACTGGATCGCCCCGGAGGAGTTCGCCGCGCTCATCGAACGGATGCAGCCGGCGCTGGAGTTTCTGCGCCGCCGCGACCCGGATGGCCCGCCGACCTATTTCGAAGCACTGACCGCGGCGGCGTTGTTGCACTTCGCGCAACGCCGCGTTGAGATCGCGGTCGTGGAGGTGGGGCTGGGCGGGCGGCTCGATGCCACGAACGTGCTCGACCAGGCCGTCACCGTGTTCGGGCCGATCGGGATGGACCACGCTGACGTGCTCGGGGAAGACCTGGTCCATATCGCGCACGAGAAGGCCGGCGTCATTAAGCCGGGGCAGACCGTCATCAGCGCGTCGCAGGACGAGTTGGCAGACGAAGTGCTCCGGATGACGTGCGAGTCGCAGGGCGTGCCGCTGCACGCGGTGGGTCGTGACCTGACGGTGCGCATCCACCAGCATGGATGGGACGGCTCGGACGTGACCATCACGGGGTTGCGCGGCTTGTACGAGTCGGTTCGGGTGGCGTTGCCTGGACGGCACCAGGCCGGCAATGCCGCGGCCGCCGTGGCGGCGTTGGAGGCGTTGGCCGACTCCGGCGTGCCCCACCAGCTGGTGGCCGAAGGCTTGAGCCGAGTCGAGTGGCCCGGACGGTGCGAAGTGGTCAGCGAGGCGCCGCTCGTGATCCTCGACGGGGCGCACAACCCGCAGGCCGCATGGGCACTCGCCTCACTCATCAACGAGTGCTGCGCTGGGCGCAAGGTGCACGTGCTCTTCGGTATCTCCTCTGATAAGTGGCAGGAGGAGCTCGGCCGCGCGGTCGCCGGCTTTGCCTCCTCACTGACGTGCACGAAGAGCCGCCACCCCCGGGCTATGGACCCGGTGGAGCTGGCCAAGCACATGGCGCCGCACTGCCCGGACGTGCACGTCATGTCTGACGCGGCGGATGCCTACACATACTTGCTGAACGCGCTCGATGCGTCGGACGTGCTCGTCGTCACCGGGTCGCTGTTCCTCGTCGGGGAGCTGCGCGCGGCACTACGGCGCGCGCCCGACCAGGTGCGGCGTGGCCCATCGGTCGCTGACGCGGTCGCCACGTAAGGAGACCCCGCATGCCGGTCATCACAGTGGAATGGCTCGAAGGACGGACCGCGGAGCAGAAACAGCAGCTCACCAAGGCGCTGACCGAGGCGTTCGTCTCGATTGCCAAGGTCACCCCGGACCAGGTCTGGATCGTCTTCGAAGACGTGAAGCGGTCCGATTGGGCGATGGGCGGCAAGTTGCTCGGTTGAGCCGCCGCACCCGACTCATTCTCCTGGCGCTGCTGTGCGCCGCAGGTGGATGGTTGCGATGGCACGGGCTGGCGCGTATTAGCTATTTTGGGGATGAGCTCGAAGACCAGAAAATCCTCGAGGATTTGCTTCAGTACCCGGACCCGTTCGAAGACTCCCTGGGCCATTGGCAAGCGCTGGATCAGGCTCGCCTTCCGTACCACGTGACCGCGCTCGCCATGCTGGCCCTCGGCCGCCGGGACATCATGGTCGGCCGCGCCGTATCAGTTGCCTGCGCGGTGGCGGTCGTGGCCGCCGTCTATTGGCTCGGCACGCTGTGGTTCGGCCCGCCCGCCGCTTTGATCGCCGCCGCCTTGCAAGCATTGTCCATCTACGATATCGGGTTTTCCCGGTTCTCCATGACCAGCAGCCTAAGCCTCTTTGTCCTTTTGCACCTGTGCGCCATCGGCTGCTGCGTCATGGCGCTCCGGACAGGCCGGTTGCGCTGGTATCTGTTCATGGGGGCCGCCACCGGCGCGGCCACCGCGGCGAAGTTCTTCGGCATAATCACGCTGGGCCTCGTGTGTGGAGCGATCCTTGCTCAACGGCGGGCCACTGGCCGTGCGGTTTCCGTGGGAGCGGGGGCCATCCTCCGGCGCGTGGCTGCCTACCAGGCCGCCGCCTGGCTTATCTTCGGCATCCTGGCGGTCGTCGAGTGGGTGCCTGCGTATGAGTTGGCGTTTTTTGCCGTTACCGCCCTCTTGCTGATCGCGATCCACGCGGCGGTCGCGTGGGAACCGATGTCTTCTGTGGAACATAGGCGTCCATGGTGTCTGGCGTTGCTGGTGACATCGCTGGCCGGGCTGACGTTCTTGCTTGCCTCTCCCGAGCATCTATCGGTGGATCGCGTGCGGGCGGTGTTCGAGTGGATCCCCAGGTGGCATGCCACCGGGTCATCCACCGCATCATGGTGGGCATTATGGGCAACGCTATTCGTGCGGTTGGGTGTGCCCTGGAACGTGGTCACTGCAGTCGCGTTCGGCGCTGCGGCGTGGCCGCCGGGTTGGGCGCCAGGGCTCGCCGTGGCGGCATGCTTCGCGCCGATGGCCATCTTCAGCGCGTCGCGGTGGCAGCTGACGTGGTATCTCATGATGGTGGTGCCGCTCTGTCACATCATGGTCGCCGGGTGGTTGGCGCGTCGGACAGCCTGGCCTCGACCTGTATTCGTCGTCGCTGTGGTGCTTGTGTTCAGTTGGCAGGGCGTACGAATGCGGCAGCTGTTCCCGCACTATCAATTGGACGGGGCGCGGTGGGGGGTTGGGCTCAACCGGCCGGCGATGCCGACGTTTGAGGGCATCCCATCGGTCATTGCGTGGTTAAACGGTCATGTGACGCCGGAGACGACGGTGGCGTATCTCATGATTGCGGATCCCCGGCTCATCGGCTATATACGGCAGCATCTAGACCACGCGGATCCTGCGCCGACGTTCCGCTACGTGGTGGTGAGCGAGGTCTCTGAGGCCGTGAGTGCGTCGCCGGTTGTCGTGGCGTCATGCTATAGCGAAGCACAGGAGCCGGGGTTGATCGCCGCCGGGTATCGGTTGGCCCAGATCGTCTGGTTGAAGGACGTCCGCTACGCGGCCGTGTACACCCGGCCCGAATTGCTGACCACGTGGCGATGACGCCTACCGCGGGCTGTTCAGGTAGTCGATATAGTCCGCCACCCCGTAGAGCGCCTCTTTCACGACGCGTTGCCGTTCGGCGACGAAGGGGTGGGTGATGGCGTACTGCGGACGCGTGAAGCGGGGCATGTACCGCGGCTTTTGCTCGAGGCGGACCTCCTGCAGCGTGTCCAAGAACCGCAGCATCCCGGCCGGGTCATAGCCGGCCGCGCGCGTGTACTTCACCGCCAGTCGGTCTGACTCAATCTCATCCTGCCGCGCGTACGCCAGGCGTGCGGCTTGCATCGCGATCCCAGCCCCTGCCGCGTTAGGTTGGCGCGAGGCGAGGATGGCCAACTGCAGCAGCTGCGCGCCGAGGCCGGCTTCGTACCGGTTCATCGCGTGGCGCGCCGCGATATGGCCGATCTCATGTGCGAGCACGCCGGCCAACTCGTCGTCCGAGGCGGTCTTCTCGACCAGTCCCCGGTACACGTACACCCACCCGCCCGGCAGGGAGAAGGCGTTCACATCGTCTTCATCGATGACGCCGAAGTGGTACAGCACTTCGTGGCGGTCGGACACCGCAGCCAGGCGTTCGCCGATCGCCCGGACGCGCTCCTGGATCGCCGTGTCGGCCAGCATCGGCAGTTCGCGCTCCACCTGCTGCGCCAGCCGCGCACCGGTCGCCACCTCGCGGGTCGTCGAGACGACGGCGAAGTCTTCCCGCTGGCGGGCCAGATTGTAGTTCGTCGAGCAGCCGGTCAACGCCAGGCCGGCGAGCGCGACGGCAGCCGCGTAGCACGTCATGGCTGCATGGCGCGCACCAACATCAGCGTCCGCTCGATCCATGGGCCGACCAAGAGGACGAACCAAAGGCTGATGGCGGTCGTGGCCAACACCATGGCGGTCCACCCCCACTTCGCCGAGCGCGTGAATGCCGGACTGCGCCATAGGAAGGGCAGCGCGCTCGGGCCGACGGTGAGCAGCATGAAGACCACGTACCAGCTGCGCTGGCCGCTGAGCAGGCTGTTGTGCGCGCGTCCGGCGGCCACATCGCGCGCGTCGGCCACCGCCGGCACGAGGACGAACAGGTAAATGAGCGCCAGCAACCCGGCACTGACGGTGGAGCGGATCTGGGCCGGTCCGGCCAGTGCGAGCCACACGCTGATCGCCACGCCGGCCACCATGCACCAGAGCGCGATGGCCTTGACGCGCTCACCGTTGGCCCATTGGCCGGTGCCAGGCAGCACCGCGGAGAGCAGCATGGACGTAAGGGGCGAAGGCATGCGGCCATTATACTGAATGCGTGATGGTGTTATACGGGGTGTTACAATTGACCGGATGCCAGGTAATCAGTCCCAGCCAGCCGGTGCTCTGAGCAGCGCCGCTGGGGCGCCGCCGGTCGTGTTCTTCGACGGCGTGTGCGGCCTGTGCAACCGGTTCATCGACTTCCTGATGGCGACAGACGCCGGCCGGGTGCTGCGCTACGCTTCGCTGCAAGGCGAGACCGCCGCCGCCCGCCTCTCGGTCGAGGATCGGGATCGCTTGGCGACGCTCGTGTACGCTGATGAGGCTGGGCTGCACCGGCGCTCGGACGCGGTCATCCGCATCCTGCACCGCCTCGGCGGGGTCTGGCGCCCGGTGTCCTGGCTGCTGCGTGCGATCCCGCCTCCGGTGCGCGATGCCGGCTACCGTCTGGTGGCCGGCACCCGGTACCGGATCTTCGGCAGGCGCGAGACCTGCCGTCTGCCGACGCCCGAGGAGCGCGGACGGTTGCTGCCATGAGGATTCCGCTCGACCGACGGGAGGATGCGATCGCGTCGTTTCAGCGCGCCATCGCGCTGCGTCCCAGCGCGACGTACGACCGGAACCTCTACATCGCGCGCAAGCGCCGCCAGGTCCCGTAGCGCGATTTACGCGCCCGGGGCCCGGTCCAGCGCCCGGTACTGCACCGCTTCGGCCACGTGCGAGGTCTGGATGCGTCCGGACCCGTCCAAGTCTGCGATGGTCCGCGCGATCTTCAGCAGCTTGTGGTACGCGCGGGCAGAGAGTTGCAGCCGCTCCACCGCCTCGCGCAACAGCGCCTCTGCCGCAGGGGCCAGCCGGCAGAAGCGTTGCACCTCCCGTGCGGTCAGCTCGCCGTTCGTGATCCGTCCGGTGCCAGTGAGGCGCCGCGTTTGTCGCTCCCGCGCCGCAGCGACCCGGCCGTACACGGCGCGTGAGCGCTCGCCGGAGGGACGGCGCAGCGCCTCCATCCGTACCGGCTGCACTTCCACGTGCAGGTCGATGCGGTCCACCACCGGGCCGGAGACGCGCTGGCGGTACCGCTCCACCTGATGGGACCGGCATCGGCACCGGCCGCTGGTATCGCCCATCCAGCCGCACGGGCAGGGGTTCATGGCTGCGATGAGTTGCAACCGCGCCGGGAACACGCACGCGCGCCGGACGCGGGCGATGCGTACGACGCCTTCCTCCAACGGCTCGCGCAGCGCCTCGATCGCCGCACGCGGGAACTCCGGCAGCTCATCCAGGAACAGCACGCCATGGTGGGCCAGCGACAACTCGCCGGGCCGTGGCACGGTGCCGCCGCCGATGAGTGCGGCCGCGGAAATGGTATGGTGCGGCGCGCGGAACGGCCGCTGGCTGATCCACGCGTGGTTCTCGAGCAGGCCGGAGACGCTGTGGATCGCGGTGGTTTCCAGCGCCTGGTCCACGGACAGCGGCGGCAGCACGCCGGGCAGGCGCTGTGCAAGCATCGTCTTGCCGGCGCCGGGTGGGCCGATCATCAGGACGTGGTGTCCGCCGGCCGCCGCCACTTCCAGGGCGCGTTTCGCGAACGCCTGGCCAGCCACGTCGGCGAAATCCAACGAGGTCCTGGGGGCGCTGGTGCTGTCCGGGCCGGGTGCGACCGTCACCGCAGGCTCAGGCGCCGCCAGCAGGTCCACGGCTTCGAGTAGGGAACGCACCGGCATCAGCCGGGCGCCGGCAGCGAGCAAGGCTTCCGCCATGTTCTGGGACGGGAGCATCACGGTCCGGCCTGCGCTCCGCGCCGCCAGGGCGGCCGGCAGGATGCCTTTGACCGGCCGGACCGCGCCATCCAGCGACAATTCGCCCAGGACCACCAGTGGATCCAGCCGCTCAGGCGGCACCTGGCCGGTCGCGGCGAGCAGCCCGAGCGCCATGGCCAGGTCGTAGGCACCGCCTTCTTTCCGGATGTCGGCCGGGGCCAAGTTGATGGTCAGCCGGAGGTTAGCCAGGCGGAACTGGCTGTTGGTGACTGCGGTGCGGATGCGCTCCCGGGCCTCTTTCACGGATTGGTCCGGCAGGCCCACGATCGTCAGGCCGGGAAGACCCTGGTGGGCGTCGACCTCAATATGGACCGGAACAGCTTCTACGCCGACAAGGGCGCATGAGCGGGTGCGGGCGAGCATGGCGGGGGAAAATCCTTGTCTTGCGAAATCGGGGAGATTATACTAAACGCTAACATAGCTACTCGTTGAGGTCAACCGCAAATGGCAGCAAACTCATCGCGTCGTGGGCGTTACGTTATTATCGCGCTGGCGGTCGTGGTCATCGCAGTTTTGTGGCGGACCGTGTCGATTGAAGGCGCGAAGCACCGCCTCGAGGTCTCCTACATGGAGGCCCAGCAGGCGGTCAGCGAGCTCCAGCAGGACCGCGACCAGCTGACCGCGGAACTTGAGATCGCCAAGCGCTCGGTTGAAGCGTCCAATATTGATATCTCCAGACTGCACAGTGAGTTAGAGATCATCCAATCCAAACTGGATGATACTGTCATCGAGCTGTCGAGCCTGCAGCGCGATCACGAGTTCCTCCGGCAGACCAATACCTCGTTGGCTGATCAGCTCTCTTCGGTGGAGGATGAAAAACAGCAGCTCCAAGCACGGCTGGGCGACATTACGCAGCTCCGGCTCGCCATCCGGGACGTGAAGCAGCGGATGAGCGATGAGCGATGGGCCCGGTGGCGCGCCCGAGTCCAGGAACTCAAGGACGAAGACCAACGGCGCTTGGCCGCCGGCAACCGCGGCTTCCTGATCAAGAACGGCGCCTCCATGGTGGACACCGCGGCCCGCATGCACGTCAAAGTGCTGGAGCCTGAGTCTGCTTCGGAATGAGGGATGCTCTGCACGCGTGGGCATCCAATGAAACCTTCCTCATCTGGCTCCTCGCCTGCGTCGTCGCGCAGGGCCTGAAGATCTCCATCGGCGTCATCCGGCGCCGCCGTTTTGACTTCCGCTGGCTGATGGTCACCGGCGGCATGCCCAGCACCCACGCGGCCGGCGTCAGCGCCCTCAGCACGAACATCGGCTTCCAGACCGGTTTCGGCTCCCCGCTCTTCGCCACTGCGGTGGCCTTCACGATCATCATCCTCTTCGATGCCCAGGGCGTGCGGCGGTGGAGCGGGCGCCAGGCCCAAATCTTGAATAAGATGATGGAAGACATGTACTTTAAGCGGCGGATCCAGGAGCAGCGTCTCAAAGAGCTCCTCGGGCATACACCGATGGAAGTGTTCGCCGGCATGGCGGTGGGGATTGTGACGGCGATCCTCGCGCGGTTGAAGCTCACGTAACAGGAGGCAGGGGCAGAGCGGATGCGTCAGCGGATTCTCCTCGTGGTGGGTGCGGCGGCGGCGGCGATTCTCGTGATCGGGTTGGCGGTAGCGGCCGCGCAGCAGGGCATCTTCGGCGGCAAGGCCCGCCAGCTGCTGGCCCAAGCCGAGCGCCTTGCGGATCAGGGCCATCATCCTGAGGCCGAAGCCAAGCTGCAGGAGCTGATCGCCACCTACCCAGACTCGCCGTGGATGGACGATGCGCTCTTCCGGCTGGCCGAGGGGCAGGAAGCCGAGGGCCGGCTCGTGGACGCGGCAGCAGCGTACCGCACCCTGCTGGACCAGGCCACGGAGTCGCCGCTTATTGGCAAGACGCAGGAGCAGCTCGGGCGCGTGAATGTCGCGCTGCTGCTCTCACCGACCGTGACGCCGGATGACACGGTCTATCAGGTCAAGCCGGGCGACTCTCTTGGGAAAATTGCCTCGCAGCACGGCACGACGGTCGAGTACTTGCAGCGCGCCAACCAGCTCAGCGGCACCGTGATCCGGCCGGGCCAGAAGCTCAAAATCCCAAAGGGCAGGTTTTCGATCGTCGTCGACAAGTCGCAGAACCAGCTCCTGCTCTCGGAGGGGGACCGGTTCATCAAGACGTACGCGGTCGCGACCGGCAAAGACAACTCCACCCCGGTGGGCACCTTCAAGATCGTCAACCGCATCATCGATCCGGTCTGGTACACGCAAGGGGCCGTCGTGCCGGCCGGCAGCCCGGACAATATTCTGGGGACGCGCTGGATGGGGCTGGATAAGAAGAGCTACGGCATCCATGGCTCGGCCGACCCGTCGGCCATCGGCCAGCAGGTCACGGCCGGCTGCGTGCGGATGCGCAACCCGGACGTGGAAGAGCTGTACGCCATCGTGCCGGTGGGCACGGAAGTCACGATCGTCGACTGAGCGCGTGATGGCGGCAACCAAAGAGGCGGGACGCCCGGTCACCCTGATGAACGGCTACAAGTATGACTTCGAAAAGCCGATCGCGGAGTTGGAGCACCGCCTCGAGGAAGCCCAGAAGGCCGGCGGCGAGGCGGCCCGGTCGCTTGAGCAGCAGCTCGAGCAGCTCAAGCGCAAGGTGTACGGCAGCCTGACGCCGTGGCAGCGCGTGCAGATTGCCCGCCATCCCCAGCGCCCCTATACCCTCGACTACTGCAATCTCCTGCTGACGGAGTTCACCCCCCTCCACGGCGACCGTCTCTTCGGCGATGACCGCGCGCTCATCGGCGGCGTGGGCCGGTTTGAAGGCCGCCCGGTCATGGCCTTGGGCCACCAGAAGGGGCGCGACACCAAAGAGAACCTCATGCGCAACTTCGGCTCGGCGCATCCGGAAGGCTACCGCAAGGCGATGCGCTTGATGGAGCTGGCGGCGAAGTTCCGCATGCCGGTCGTGATTCTCATCGACACGCCGGGCGCGTATCCTGGCATCGGGGCGGAGGAGCGCGGACAAGCGCATTCCATCGCGCACAACATGCGCGAGATGTCGCGGCTGAAAACCCCGGTGTACATCTGCGTCATCGGGGAAGGCGGCTCAGGCGGGGCGCTGGGCGTGGGGGTCGGCGATTGGGTCACGATGCTCGCCAACTCCTACTACTCGGTGATCTCTCCGGAAGGTTGTGCGGCGATCCTCTGGCGGGACCGGGCCCGGGCGCCGGATGCTGCCGCTGCGCTGAAGCTGACGGCGACCGACTTGATGGGGCTGGGCATCGTGGATGAGGCGATTGAGGAGCCGCTCGGGGGCGCGCACCGCGATCCGGAGCTGGTGGCCCAGCGCCTGCGCGCATCGATCCTGCGCTTCTTGAAGTTCACCGACGCCCAGCCGCTCGATGCGCTGCTGACGCGCCGGTACGACCGGTTCAGACGGTTGGGCGCGTTCGCCACACAACCGCCCGCTGTGCCCCAGCCGTCCGGGCCTCCTGCCGCGTTCGCTTAGTCCGCCCCCCGCGCTTCCGCCAGCAGCTGCGTAATCCGCGCCACCAGCGTCCCCATGTCTGAGGGCTTCCCGGTCACGAAGCAGGGACCGTCGGTGTCGTAGGGCAGCGCCTCCCAGTGGTTCTCCATCGCCATGGCGGTCATGAGGATGACCGGCGTGTTGCGGGTGGCCGGGGTGGCGCGCAGCGTTTGGTAGGTTTCGATGCCGTCCTTGCCGGGCATGACCATGTCCAGCAGGACCAGGTCGAAGGGCTGCTCAGCCATCGCCGTCAGCCCTGCGTCGCCCGTGCTGAAGGAGCCGACGTCGAAGCCTTCCGCTTTGAGTCGGATCGCGAGCCCCTCGCGCAGGTCGTCGCTGTCATCGATGATCAGGATGCGTCGCGGCATGGCGTCATCCATCGTTCACGCGTCGTCCGCCAGGGTGGATGAGTGCCGGGGGAGGGATTTGAACCCTCACGGCCTTTCGGCCACGGGTTTTTGAGACCCGCGTGTATACCAGTTCCACCACCCCGGCGTCGCAGCGAGGCGGGGCGCGTCTGCCAGAGAAGACTGGTGGAGCAGACGGGGATCGAACCCGTGACCTCCACAATGCCATTGTGGCGCTCTCCCAGCTGAGCTACTGCCCCGAGATTGCCTAACATAGCACGTCATCCCGCCGAGGTCAATTGACGCGACCGCGTTGCCCGTCTCCGACGCGCATGATAAGATATTGCCACTCATGCGTTTAGGAGTGCATATCCCCATTGCCGGCGGATTGCCGCTGGCCATCGAACGCGCCGCCTCTCTGCAGTGCACGGCGATGCAAATCTTCAGCCGCAGTCCGCGGGGCGGCCCGGCGCCGACGCTCACGGATGCGCAGGCGCAGGCCTTCGATGCCGCCCGCCGCGCAGCCGGCATCGATCCGCTCATCATCCACGGCCCGTACATCATCAACTTGGCCTCGCCTGAGGCGTATCTGTGGGGCCGGTCGGTGGCGCTGTTTAAGGAAGAGTATGTCCGGGCGGTCCGGCTCAACGCGCAATACCTCGTCATTCATGTGGGGAGCCACCGGGGCAGCGGGGAAGCGGCCGGCATCGCGCGGGTGGCCCAGGCCCTCACCGAGACGCTGGCCGCAACGCCGCAGGCCCGCACGCTCGTGCTGCTCGAGAACACGGCCGGCGCAGGACAAGGCCTCGGCGATCGGTTCGAGCACCTCGCGGCGATGCGCGCAGGCGCCGGTGAGCCGGCGCGCGTCGGCGTGTGCCTGGACACGGCGCACCTCTTCGCGGCCGGGCATCCGATCCACACGCCGGATGGCCTCGAGGAGGTCATGGCATCCTTCGACCGCACCGTCGGGTTGCCGCACGTGCGCGCCATCCACTTGAACGACTCCAAGGTCGGCTTCGGCGCCAAGGTGGACCGGCACTGGCATATCGGGAAAGGCAAGATCGGACTGGCGGCGTTCCGGAGGATCGTGAACCACCCGCAGCTGCGTGAGCTGCCCTTCATCCTTGAAACCCCGAAGAGCACAGAGATGGATGATCGCCGCAACCTGGCGGCGGTCCGCGCCCTGGCCAATGGACATGCCAAGAAACGCGCGCGAGCCCTCGCCGGCTAATCCGAGCGCCCGGAGGCTCGCCCAGATTGCGGCGGCCTTCACACGCATCGCCCAGGACGTGGGAGCGACCGCGGCGGCAGATCCCTCTTCGGCATTGGCCGAGGCCAAGCAGTTGTGCGAGTCCGGCGCCGGCGATCACCAGCTGGAGGCTGACGTCCGGCAGTTGCTGGGCAACCTTGCCACGGCCGTTGAGGTGTGGCAATCGGTGTGGCCTAGGCTCGGCCGGCAAGGCGATTTCCGCGCCGCCGTCATCCGCGAGGCCGGCCAATGGGCGCGCAAGCTGGAGCTGCTCACGCAGCAGAAACTTCCCCGCTGAATGGCTGAGCTGTTGACGATTGCGCCGTCCGGCACGCCGAACCCGAACGCCATGAAGTTCACGCTCAACCGGACCGTCGCGGCCAAGGGCACCACGTACCGTGATGCCGCATCCGCCGAGGCGCCGTGGGTGAAACAATTGCTGGCGGTCGAGGGCGTGACGCAGGTGTTCACCTTGAATGATTTCGTGTCGGTCACCAAGTCCTCCGGCACAGACTGGAACGTCATGGGGCCGAAGATCGAAGAGATCCTTCGGCAGGCCTTTGCCTAACAACCTGGGAGCGCGGATGCGGCGGGTGATCCTCCTTGTGGGCGCGTCGGTGCTGGTCGCCGGCTGCAGCGGCCCCAAACCCTTCGTGCGCGAGAACTTCATGGCGCATGCACCGGCGTCCGTCGCGGTTCTGCCCTTCGTCATTACCTACCCCTATGACGCAGCGCCAGGGGAAGAGGTGCCGCCGCCGTCGCACCGCATCGGCCGCGACACCTTCCGCAAGAGTTTTTACTACGCGATCACGCCGTACGGCTATGAAGACCGCAATCCTGAGGAGATTGATGAGCTGCTCTCCTCCGGCTGGGGGCCGCTGGAGCAGGCCGGATGGCGCGAAGCCAGCCCGCAGCTCTTGGGCGAGACGCTGGACGCGGAAGCCCTGCTGTACGGGGACATCCACCGCATCATCTTCTTCGCCACCCCGCTGTACACGGAGACTCGCGTCGACGCGACGCTGCGCATGGTGAGCGCTGCGACCGGCGAGGAGTTGTGGCGGCAGCATGTGGTCGCGTCTGAAAAAGGCGGCGCGCTCATGAAGAAGGGCCAAGTGGTGGACCTGGTCAAAGACCAGCTCTCCAGCTACGACGTGAGGGCCAAGTTCACCCAGGTGTGCGACGTCGCGATCCAGGCGGCGCTGAAGGGGTTCCCGAACCCGCCGATGGCGGTCGCACAGGCGCGGCAGCCTGGCGAACGGGCAGCGCACACGGTGCGCTTGGCCCTGCTGCCTGTGGATGCGGCCGGCAACGACACGTGGCGCGAGCCGGCAGCGATGATGCGCGGGTTGCTGGCCGCGAACCTTCAGGACGGCCTGTTTGAGGTGATCGAGCCGGCGCGCTTGGACGCGGCTCTGACGCAAGCCGGCTGGATGCCGGGCCAGGCGCCCACCGAAGAGCAAGCGCGGGCGGCCGCACGCGCGGTGGGAGCCACGGCGATGTTGCGCGGGACGGTGACGCAGTGGGGCCGCAGCTACTGGGTCGTCCAGTCGTGGGTCCGGGCCGGGTTACAGGTGGACGTGGTCGACGTGGCGACCGGCGAGGTGATCTGGTCGGACGCGCGCAAGAACTCTCGTACTGCCGGGTTGCTCAAGGGCCCCACCGGCTACAAATCGTTGGCCATAGCGCCGATCACCGGTATGAAGCGCAGCAACCTGGAACGCGTCGCACTCCACCTGGCCCGCGAAGTGGCGCAGCGCTTGAACACCGCGCCGTCGATCCGCGCCTACGTCAATGAGTGGTTCGCGCAATGGCGGCCGGAGACCGCGTCCGGCAGCTAGTCTCGCGGTTCGTCCTCCCCTGATGGCAGAACGGTACCCCTTCCACACGATCGAACCGAAGTGGCAATCCGCCTGGGCGGCGCGGAAGACCTTCCGCGCCGTCGACGGTGATGCCGCGCGCAAAAAGTTGTACATCCTCGACATGTTCCCGTATCCCTCGGGGGCAGGGCTGCACGTCGGCCATCCGGAAGGCTACACCGCGACCGACATTACCTCACGCTTCAAGCGGATGCAGGGCTTCAATGTACTGCACCCGATGGGCTGGGACGCGTTCGGCCTGCCGGCTGAGCAGTACGCGATCGAGACCGGCACCCACCCGTCCCAGACGACCCGCAAGAACATCGAGACCTTCCGCCGACAGATCGAGCGGCTCGGTTTCTCCTACGATTGGGACCGGGAAGTGGACACCACCGACCCAGCGTACTACCGGTGGACCCAGTGGATCTTCTTGCAGCTCTTTGCGCGCGGCTTGGCGTACACCGCCGAGGCGCCGGTGTGGTGGTGCCCCTCGTGCGGCACGGTGCTGGCGAACGAGGAAGTCCTCGACGGCAAGTGCGAGCGCAAAGGCCATGACGTCGAGCGCCGGCCCATGCGGCAGTGGATGCTGAGGATCACCAAGTACGCTGACCGGCTGCTCGCTGACCTCGACGGCTTGAACTGGCCGGAGCACATCAAGGAGCAGCAGCGGCACTGGATCGGCAAGAGCGAGGGCGCGGACGTGTGGTTCGCCCTGGATCCCAAGGCCGGGTCGATCCCGGAGGCTGCGGTCGATGGGGCCAAGGTGCGCCGCCGTGACGGCGCGGTCGAACTTAAAATCTACACGACCCGGCCGGATACGCTCTTCGGCGCGACGTACATGGTCCTCTCGCCTGAGCATCCGCTGGTGCCGGCCATCACGCACGAGCATCACCGCGCCACGATCGAGCAGTACCGCGCCGCGGCCGCTCGCAAGAGCGAGATGGAGCGCACCGAGCTGGCGAAAGAAAAATCCGGCGTCTTCACCGGCGCCTACGCCGTCAATCCGGTCAACCATGAGCGTATCCCGATCTGGATCGCGGATTACGTGCTGGCTACGTACGGCACCGGCGCGATCATGGCGGTCCCGGCGCATGATCAGCGCGATCTGGAGTTTGCGCTGCAGTACGGCATCGATGTGCGCATCGTCATCATGCCGGAGGACAAGTCGCTCGAACTCGCCGGGCTGACGCAGGCGTATGCATCCGCCGGACGGATGCATGACTCCGGAGCGTTCACCGGGCTGCCGAGCGATGAGGGCAAACGCAAGATCACCGACTGGCTGCAATCGCGCGGGCTGGGGCAGGCGGCCATCAACTACAAGCTGCGCGATTGGCTCTTCTCGCGCCAGCGGTACTGGGGCGAGCCGATCCCGGTCGTCCACTGCCACAAGGACGGGGTCGTGCCGCTGCCAGAGTCTGCGCTGCCGGTGACGCTGCCGCAGATGAAGGATTTCAAACCTACCGGCACCGCGGAACCGCCGCTGGCGAAGGCGACGGATTGGGTGAACACGACGTGCCCGACATGCGGCGGGCCAGCCACGCGCGAGACGAACACGATGCCGCAATGGGCCGGCTCGTGCTGGTACTACTTGCGGTACCTGGACCCGAAAAACGATCGGCAAGCGTGGGACCCGGCGAAAGAGCAATACTGGATGCCGGTGGACCTGTACGTGGGCGGGGCAGAGCATGCGGTGCTGCACCTGCTGTACTCGCGGTTCTGGCACAAGGTGCTGTACGACCTGAAGCTCGTCTCGACGAAGGAGCCGTTCCAGACGCTGATCAACCAGGGGCTGATCCTCGGCGAAGACGGCGAGAAGATGTCCAAGTCGCGCGGCAACGTGGTCAACCCGGATGACATCATCGCAGGCCATGGCGCTGACGCGTTCCGGATGTACGAGATGTTCATGGGACCGCTCGAGGCGGTCAAGCCGTGGAACACGCGCTCCATCGAAGGCATCGACCGGTTCCTGAACCGGGTCTGGCGGCTCGTGGTGACCGAGGAGGGCGGGCTGAACCCGGTGATCGCTTCCGCAGCCCCGGCCGGAGAGCTGCGGGTGCTGCTGCACAAGACGATCCAGGGCGTGACCAGCGACATGGAAGCGCTGCGGTTCAACACCGCGATCTCCCAGCTCATGGTGCTGACCACGACGCTGGCTGCAGCCCCAGCGCTGCCGCGGCAAGCGGTCGAGGCGCTGGTCCTGATGCTCTCGCCCATGGCGCCACATCTCGGCGAGGAGTTGTGGGAGCGGCTCGGCCACACAGACAGCCTTGCGTACGCTCCTTGGCCGACGCACGATCCTGCGGCGCTGGTGACCGATTCGATTGAGCTGGTCGTGCAGGTCAACGGCAAAGTCCGCGGCAAGATCACCGTACCGACGGCCGCGACCCAGGAGGCGGTGAAAGCGGCTGCGCTCGCCGATGAACAGGTGAAGAAGTTCGTGGACAGGCAGGGCATCAAGCAGGTGATCGTCGTGCCGAAGCGCCTCGTGAATATCGTGATCTGATGCGTTTGGGACAGGGGACAGCCCGCCCCGGCGTTCGCGAAAGGCGGGCCGGGGGGAACAGGGGACAGGCAAACGAGCGAGAGATAACTGCGCTGTGGGTGCTGGCGGGGATCGCGGTGCTCGGTCTCAGCGTGCTCTGGTGGCGGCAGCAGCGCTCGCCCTTGGCGGTCTATGGCCAGCCGGCCCTGGCGCAGCAGGCGGCCTGGGATGCGCAGCTGGCGGATGCCAGAGCAGTTGACGTGAACACCGCCGGCGTAGCAGAATTGGAGCGGTTGCCTGGGGTCGGCCCGGCACTGGCGGCACGGATCGTGGCGTACCGCGAAAGCCGCGGCCGGTTCCGCCGCGTGGAAGAGCTGGAAGCGGTCCAAGGCCTTGGGCCGGCGACCGTTGAGAAATTGAAACCGTACCTGAGGATCAATTGATGGGGAACCTCGGCCTGTCCGAACTGCTGCTCATCGCGATCGTGGCCCTCCTCGTGATCGGCCCGCGCCGCCTGCCGGAAGTGGCCCGCGGTTTGGGCGAGGCGTTCAAGTCGTTTCAGGATGCGATGCGAGGCAGCCCGCCGAGTGACGGGAGTTCCTGAAACCGCATGCTCAATCCGGCGTTGCGTCAGCGGCTCGCCGAGGCAGCGAAAGACATCCAGATGCGCGAAGCGTTGACCTACCTGTACCGGGACCAGCCGCAAGGCGCCTCGTTCGAGTCGCTGCAGGAGACGCTGTGCCTGCACAACGGGTTCGACGCGGCGCGGATGCAAGCCCTCATCGAAGAGAAGATCCTCAGCTTCGACGGGACAAGGTACAAGATCTCTGCGGACGCCCGCCAGATCCTTGACCGCGACCCGGTCATCTTGCTGGACGAGTTCCTCCGGTGACCCGCACTTTTACCCTCGAGACGTCCAGCGGCGCCCCGTTTCCGCTCGACGTGGCGCGCGACCTCAACGAGGCGCAGCGCGCCGCCGTCACCTGCGGCGACGGCCCGAAGCTCGTCATCGCCGGGGCCGGCTCCGGCAAGACCCGCACGATTACCTACCGCGTCGCCTACCTGATGACGAAGGGCGCGCAACCGGCCCAGATCCTGCTCGCCACCTTCACCAATAAGGCGGCGCGCGAGATGCTCAGCCGCGTCGCCGCGCTGACCGGCGACGGGGCGACCCAGGTCTGGGGCGGGACGTTTCACGCGCTCGGCAACCGCCTGTTGCGCCACTACGCGCAGGCGGTGGGGCTGCAGAACAACTACTCCATCCTCGATGACGAGGACCAGCGCGACATGCTCAAAGTGTGCATTGCCGATGCGCGCGTGCCGGTGGAAGAGAAGCGGTTCCCGGCGCCGGCCCTCCTCGGGGACATGATCAGCGCGGCCTTCAACACGCAGCGCTCGATGGCCGCCGTGGTCGAGGACCGGTACCCGCACTTCGGCCAATGGACCGAGGCGCTGGAGCGGATCGAGGCGCGGTACCAAGCGAAGAAGCGCTCGGCCAACGCGCTGGACTACGATGACCTGCTGCGGTTCTGGTTGAAGCTGCTCGAGGAGCACCAGGACATCGCCAAGCGGCTGGCCGGCCAGTTCCGCCACATCCTGGTGGACGAGTATCAGGACACGAACGTCGTCCAAGCGGCGATCGTCGAGCGGCTGGCCGAGCACAACGGGCGCAACCTGATGGTTGTCGGCGATGACGCGCAGAGCATCTACAAGTTCCGCGGGGCCAATTACGACAACATCCTGAACTTCCCGGAGCGCAACCCTGGCACCGAGATCTTCAAGCTCGAGGCCAACTACCGTTCGACCCCGGAGATTCTCGAGTTCACCAACGCCAGCATCCTGCACAACGATCGCCAGCACCGGAAGACGCTCATCGCGCAGCGCAGCGGCGGCTCGCTCCCCGTCGTGCTGCCGGTCAATGACGTGTTCCAGGAGGCCGCCTTCGTGGCCCAGCGCATCCTGCAGCTGCGCGATGAAGGCGTGCCGCTCGAGGAGATGGCGGTGCTGTACCGGGCGCACGCGCACTCGACCATGCTGCAAGCCGAGCTGATCAAGCGGGGCGTGCCGTACGAGGTGCGCTCCGGCGTCAGGTTCTTCGAGCAGGCGCACCTGAAGGACCTGGTCGCGTACCTGAAGGTGCTGGATAACCCCTTCGATGAGATCGCGTGGCGGCGGCTGTGGCTCATGATCCCGCGCATCGGCAACGTAACCGCGGCCAAGCTGTGGGAGGCGGTGTCGCGCTCCGCCAACCCGCTCGAGGCGGCACTCGCCCCGTCGCTGGCGACTACACTCGCGACCGGCGCACAAGGCTTCTTCCGCCGGTTCCAGCAAGACCTGCGGAGTCTCCAGCAGCACATGCCGGACGGGCAGCCCATGGTCTTGGTGCAGGCGGTGTTGGACACCAGCTACCCGGAATACCTGCGCGCCCGGTATGAAGGCTCGGCCGCGCGGCTGGAAGACTTGCAGCAGCTCGCGCTGTTCGCCCGGTCGTACCGCAGCCTCCGCGGATTTCTCTCAGAGCTCGTCCTGCTGGGCGAGCTGTACGGGCAGGACGTCTCCGGCGGCGGCTCGAGCGAGACCGAGCGGCTGGTCCTCAGCTCAGTGCACCAGGCCAAGGGCCTGGAGTGGAAGGTCGTGTTCGTGCTGCGCATGTGCGAGGGCGCGTTCCCGTCGGAGGTCGCGCTGCGCGAGGAGGGCGGGGAAGAGGAGGAGCGGCGTGTCTTCTACGTGGCCACGACCCGCGCCAAGGACGAGCTGTACCTGACGCATCCGTTGATGGACTTAAGCCTGCGCGGCAACAACCAGTTGCTGCTGCAGCCCTCGCGCTTTTTGCGCGAGATCCGCTTCACGCTGTACGAGCAGGGCGAGGTCGAGGCCAGGTACGGGTCGCCGTTCGACGACTGACCTATGGGAGACATGCCGTAATGGAAGAACGACGGAAGTTCGTCCGGCTGGATACGCGGCTCGACGCCAAGTACACCGTCCTGCCCTCGGGCACCATGGCGGCCAGTGTGACGAAAGACATCAGCGGTGGCGGCATCTGCCTTTTCACGGACAAGGTGATGGAGCAGGGCCAGCAGCTGCAGGTGTCGCTCACCCTGCCGGGCCGCGAGCAGCCGGTCAACTTCACCGGCGAGGTCGCCTGGTGCGAAGCGTATGAAATGATCGGCCAGTCCAGCCGCCAGCGCGCGGTCGAAGTCGGCCTCCGGTTCCTGGAGATCGCGCCGCAGGACCAGGATGCGGTCATGCAGCACGTGATCTTGAATTTCAAGCCCCAGCCGAACGTCGGTTAAGGCCGCGCGCCTTCGACCGAGGTCGCGGTAAGCGACCGAAGGAGTTCCGCCCGCCCCGGCTTCAGCGAAGGGCGGGCCGGGGGAGCGCTTTAGCGCGAAGGGACGGCGCACCGCGTTCGCTTGACACGAGCACCGACAGAGACAAGGAGGCGGCGATGCAGACCAGAATGATGGCCGCAGTCGTGGCCATGTGCGGGACATGGCTGATGGCTCCTGCGCAGCCAGTCCAGGCCGATGAACTCGCCGATTTGAAAGCGCACATCAACACCATGGAAGAGCGTCACCAACAAGAAGCCGCGCGTCACCGAGAAGAGATGGCCCAGATGCAGGCGCGGCTGGCCGCGTTAGAGGCGGACACGCGGGCCGCACGGAGGCCTGAAGCGGCTGCGGCTCCCCAGGCGCTTGCAGAGCAGGTTGCGGCGCTGGAAGAGGAAGTCACGGCTGTTCGCGAGGAGCAGGATACCGTCACCCAACAACTCAATGAACGGATCGATTTCGACCTCTATGCCACGATGGAGTTTGAAAATTTTGAGGGGAGCGACAGCGGGTTCGACGCGAGAAACGTGGAGTTGTTGGCCACCGGGCGTCTTGCCGACCGGCTGAAGATCTTTACGGAAATCGAGTTTGAGCGCACCGCCGTGACGAGCGGCGGCAATCGTTCCGGAGAGGTCGAGGTGGAGCAGGGCTGGGTCGAGTATGCCATCAATGAGTACGTGCATCCGCGCGCAGGCGTCATCCTGGTTCCGTTTGGCCGGTTCAACCTCGAACACTTTGACCCGATCCAAGAGTTGACCGATCGACCGATCGCCCTGCGGCGCGTGGTCCCGACGACGTGGTCGGAGGCGGGCGCCGGGTTCACCGGCAGCGCCTTTCTTGGCGAGCAGACCGGGGGATGGTTGAAAGACCTGGCACTGACCTATCAGATGTTCGTGGTGAACGGCGTGACGGCCGTGATTACCGATACCGGGTTTCGTAGTGCCCGAGGAGCGTTTGGAAGCGACAACAATAACAACAAAGCCCTGGTGAGCCGCGTGCAACTCAGCCCATGGCCGCAGCAGGCATTGGGCCTGAGCAGCTATGTTGGCGCCTATGATAAGGACAGTCACAATATCAACGGACTCGATGTCGACTGGCATGCCGAGCGCGGCCCGCTCGAGTTCGTCGGGGAATGGGCCTGGTGGGACCTTCAAGACGGTTTTCAGACGACCTCGGCAGGGGCGACCACGACGACCGCCGTGCCTTCAAAGATGCGCGGGGGATACGTCGAGACGCGGTATCATTTCTGGTTTGATTGGCTGGAGCACACCTTCTTGGGACGCGGCTTTGAAGACCCGACCTTCACGGTGGTGGGCCGCTATGATGCGGCCAACATCGCCGATGACGGGGATGGCGAAGGCCTGGGTCTGGAGGGACCGAACGTGGAGGAGCGCTGGACGATTGGCCTGAACTATCGTCCGGTGGAGACCTGGGTGCTCAAGCTCGAGTACCAGAATAACCGAACCAAGACCGAGGCGCTTGAACGCGGCAATGCGGATGGATTTATCGCCTCAGTCGCTGCGGCGTTTTAATCGGCAAGGACCATAGCGCCCATGGCTGCACGGATGCAGGCCGCGAAGACCTGCCTGGCTCTTTTCTTCGTGGGCGTCGGATTGTCTCAAGGAGCGTCACTGGCATGGAGCGAGCCGATGGCGGTTGTCGTCAATACGCATAACAGCACGGAGAATGTGACACGCAGCGCGCTTGCCAGAATCTATCGGGGAGAGATGGAGACATGGGAAGATGGCCAGCGGATTCTTGCGCTCAATCTTCCTATCGATTCAGAGATTCGGCGCCAATTCTACCGCATGGTGCTCAACGTGGAACCGACCAAACAGTTCTTTAAGCCAGGCTCACCGGTCCCATTCAAGACGATGGTCATGAAATCATACGACGGGATTCGAAGGTTTGTCGCGCGGACGCCCAACGCAATCGGCTATCTCCCGCTCAGCGAAGTCGACGACACCGTCGCGGTGCTCAAGGTTGACGGCACGCTGCCCGGCGAGCCAGGGTATGCCCTGGCGAGGGTCACGCAGACCCGCGCCCCGACGAGCCATTCCCAATCCTGGTGGATCGATACGCGCTGGCCGGGCTCAGGAGCGAGAGAGATACGAACGACGCGCCAACGGTAAGACCGTGACATGACCTCGCGTCACACCCGCCTGAAGGATTACCGCGCTCGTGCAGGCATCGGAAGCGGCTGATGCGGCTGAAGCGTACCATCCGATTCACATTGATCAGCTGTTTCATGCTCCTGTCGTTCACCACGCTGACGATCGTGGCCGTCATGGCCTATCTCAATGGCAAGCATGCGCTGACCGAGCACATCGGGGCTCAACTGGAAGAGGCCGCATTTCAGGCGCTCGACAAGATCGACCGGTTGCTCTTTTTTGCGAAGGAAGACCTCGAGGCGTGGGCCGCTGCGCAGGTCATGCAGGATGTTTTCGCGGATGATCCTGACGGACGGATTACGGACACCCTGATGCGTTTCAAGCGTGACTACGGAATCTACGCGGCGATCGTGTGCGTTAACCCTCAGGGCAGGGTCGTCGCGGCGAGTGAGCTTCACGCCGTCGGCCAAGACGTGTCCCAGGAACCGTGGTTTCAGGAAGCCGCCAACGCCTCAGACACGTCTATCGGGGACTTGGCCTATGATCGGCTCATCGGCGGTGTCGCGGTCCCCATCACCACCCCCATTGTCGACGCGCATGACGACACACAGGTGATCGGGTTTTTGTCTTCTCGGTTTAATTGGAGCGAGCTCTACGACATTCTTACGGGTATCCAGGTCAATCAGGCAGGGCAATCCGAGTTTGGGTACGCGGCCCTGATCAACCGGGAAGGCTTCCTGCGTGTAGGCCCCAGCTTCATGCTGGAGGAGGGGGAGGGGGAGGGGGGGGGGGAGGGGGAGGAGTGGTCCCGC